>Ga0315293_10003356_pt1 | contig 15422 bp, 15 predicted proteins | sample YL17G13_20_MG_FD_203071 | JGI IMG/M metagenome (GOLD analysis project Ga0315293, IMG submission 203071) | Sediment microbial communities from Yellowstone Lake, YNP, Wyoming, USA - YL17G13_20 | ecosystem: Environmental > Aquatic > Freshwater > Lake > Sediment | place: USA: Wyoming | collected...
AGGGGAGAACCGCGAGGGCTGCTACGACAAGAAAAACGGATGTAAGACGGCGATAAATCATTTTGGCCTCCATAAGTTCGGATAACCGGCCACCTGGACTCCGAGTCGATAAGAATACGCAAAGTTTCGTCCAAATACAAACCCGTTGAGGCCGAAATGAAGGCGGAAGGCGGTTGCGCTGAATCATCCTATATGCTATTTTGAGTTCCGGCCGGCCGGCCGCCGGGCTTAACCGCCATGTTCAAAAAGAAAAGCTCAAAAAAAGTCGACCTGATCTTCGCCTTTTTCCATATCGGCCTCTTGCTGGCCATCCTGGTCTATGGGATTATCGGCCTTATCCAGGGCAATCTCTGGCGCTTCGGCATTATCACAGCCGGGCTGGCGGCCTATTATATTGCCGTCCTGCATAAGCCTGCTCGGCAGGAGATCGCCCGCCGAAAAAAAAATAAGGAGTCCCCATGAGAGCCGCCAAACTCGTCTCTTGCATTCTGACAGCCTCAGTTCTGACCTTGACCCCCCTGGCTCAAGCCAAGCTGGATCCAGCCGGCCTGAAAAGGGGGCTCAATTCCATCCGTCCCGAAGAAGCATATGCCCTGTGCCAAACCATGGCCTCTCCTGAGTTCGCCGGCCGGCTGACCGGCCATCAGGGCTACACGGCGGCGGCCCGTTGGGCGGCCCTCAAGTTTAAAGAATGGGGCCTTAAGCCTCTGGGGGCCAAGGAGGGATATCTCCAGTCCTACCCCTCGCCCTACACCCTGGTCGACAGAGCAGAGATGACGCTCCTCTTGCCGGAGAAAACGGCCGAAGGTCAAGCCAAGGTCAAGGAGCTTAAACTCGAGGCGGGCAAAGATTTCTTGCCCCTGCTGTTCAGCGACAGCGGCCAGGCCGAAGCGGGCCTGGTCTTCGCCGGCTGGGGCATCTGCGCGCCGGAATTGGGCTACGATGACTACGCCGGCCTGGAGGTCAAGGACCGCTTCGTCCTCTGCTTCCGCGGAACGCCCGACCCATCTGACAAGCGTTTCCAGGAGTACGATGAGCACCGCACCCGGATGAAGACCGCCCGGGACAAAGGGGCGGTGGGCTTGGTGTACATCTATCCCGAAGTATCGGCCAACCCCAACGGCGACTGGCTGGAGGGTTTCATCCCGGTCGAAATCTCGGAACAGACGGCCGACCTGATTATCAAGGACAAAGGCTTGACCTCAGCCGAGCTCAAAAACGACCTGGCCCTCTACAAACGGCCGCTGTCCTTCGCCCTGGAGGCTCACCTGCGCACCAGCCTGGAGTCCCGTCATTTCGCCGACGGCATCGGGTACAACATTGTCGGCTGGGTGGAGGGCTCGGACCCGAAGCTCAAAAGCGAATGTCTTATCTTCGGCGGCCACTTCGACCATTGCGGCCGGCACCTGGGCATCCTCTTTCCCGGCGCCGATGACAACGCCTCGGGCTCGGCCTCGGTCATGGAGATCGCCCAGGCCTTTGCCGCTCTAGGCCGCAAGCCCCGCCGCTCGGCGGTTTTTGTTCTGTTCGGCGGGGAGGAGATGGGCCTCCTGGGCTCCAAGTATTTCGCCGAACACCTCCCGCCCCAGTTCACTTCTGTGGCGGCCATGTTCAACTTCGACATGACCGGCGAGGGCGACGGGGCCTGGTGCGGGGTCTCCCCCGAACCTGTTTCGCTCAAGCAGGCCCTCGAAGAGGCCGACCACCAGGTGAAAATCTTGCGCGGGTTGCGCGTCATCCGCCAGGTCGGCGTGCGCAGCTCGGATTTCGCCCCCTTCTTCCTGAAGGGCATCCCCTGCGCCTCCTTGGGCTCCAACGGCCCGCACCTGGCCTATCATCAAGCGGGAGATACCATCTATCGCCTCAACCCCGACATCATGGCCGATATCGCCAAGGTGGCCTTCCTGGCCGGTTGCGACTTGGCCGACCGCTGAAACAGAGGGAAGGGAGCAAGTCCCATGCACCCGGCCAGGAAGAGGCCGCTCTTTCTCATGCTCTCTCTCACTGCTGTCCTGACCGTCAGCCTGACCGGCTATTTGATTTTTTATCGACCCTATTCCCAGGCTTCAAAAATCGTTCCTAGCGGCCTCCGGGGAGGGGCAGGCGGTCCCATCGTCCCCCCGGGGACGGTATCCCTGGCGAAATTTCTGTGGTATCCCCCGCCCTTGTCCGTGCATAAAACGATCATCCTCCCGGGCCAGACCTTGGCCGGACTGCTGGCCAGCCAGGGCTTCGGCCCGTCCGATGTCCAAAATCTTCTGGAGCACTCTCGTCCGGTCTTCGACCTCAGCTCCCTCCAGGCCGGCCGCGAGATGCGCTTCTACCGAGACTCGAAAAGCCGGGTGGCGGTCATCGAATACGACATCAACGACATGGATTTTCTCCGCCTCCAACCTCAAGAAGGGGCGTTCCGCGCCGAAGTCATCAAGCACCCCGTCGAAATCCGGAGGTGCACCATCGAAGGTCAAATCGAGAACATCCTCATCACCGCCTTTAGCCGGGCGGGTGAGAGCGACCTCCTGGCCCTGGGCTTCGCTGAGATCTTCGCCTGGGACGTGGACTTCTACATCGACCCTCAGCGGGGGGATCGCTTCCGGCTGTTCTTCGAGAAGCGGTTCAAGTGCGGACAGCCGGCCGGCTACGGTCGCATCCTGGCCGCCGAATTCCTGAACCAGGGCCGGCTCTTCCAGGCCTACCGTTTCACCTACCCGGATACGGGCAAATCCGATTATTTCGACGCGGCGGGCAACTCCCTGCGCAAGGAGTTCCTGAAATCGCCGCTCAAATTCGGGCGCATCACCTCCCGCTTCACTTCCAGCCGTTTCCATCCCGTCCGCAAGATCTATCGGGCCCACTACGCCATAGATTACGCCGCGCCGGTCGGCACCCCGGTCCGGGCCACGGCCGACGGAGAAGTCCTGACCGCCGGCTGGGAGGGAGGAGCGGGCCGCCTGGTCAAGCTGAAGCATAAAAACGGCTATCAATCCCTCTACCTCCATCTCAGCGGATTCGGTGAAGGGATCAAGGCGGGCGCCAAGGTCGAGGGCGGCCAGGTCATCGGCTATGTGGGGTCCACGGGCGAATCCAGCGGCCCCCATCTCGACTACCGCCTCCAGCAGCACGGCCAATACATCAACCCCCTGGGCGGCCGTTTCAAGCCGGCCGAGCCGTTGCGGCCCGAATTTCGGGCCGCCTTCCAGCGCCAAACCGCCGAATACCGGCTGGCCCAAGACGTGCAGGCCCTGCCCCGGCAGGTCCTGGCCCGTCTGGCCTCCCTGTTCGACCTCAAGATTCCACTCATAAGGCAATAGGGCCCTGGGAAGGTTGACATCCCCGATTTTCGATTTTACAATGACGTCGCCATTATCTTCAAGAGGAGGGATTCATGAAGATCACACTTAGCGTATTGAAGGCGGATGTGGGCAGCATCGGCGGCCACATCAAGCCCAGCCAGGCGCTTTTCCAGGAAATCACCCGCTTTGTCAAGGAGAACGGCAAGAACCTCCTCATAGATGCCTACACCTCGAGCACGGGCGACGACTGCGCCATCCTGGCCACCCATCAGCGCGGCGTTAATGACGAGAAGATCCACAAGCTCGGCTGGGAGGCTTTCCTGGCCGGCACGGCCGTGGCCAAAAAGCAGGGTTTGTACGGCGCCGGCCAGGACCTGCTCAAAGACTCCTTCAGCGGCAACATCAAGGGCATGGGCCCGGCCGTGGCCGAAATGGAAATCGAGGAGCGGCCCAATGAGCCATTCGTCTTCTTCGCCGCGGACAAGACCGACCCGGGCGCCTATAATCTGCCCTTTTACCTGGCCTTCGCCGACCCGATGTACTGCTCGGGCCTCATCCTCAGCCCCAAGATGGGCAAAGGCTTCACCTTCCGCATCATCGACGTGGGCTACACCCAAAAAGACCGGATCATCGACCTGAACACACCCGAGGACCTCTATGACATCGCCGCCCTGCTACGCGATAACGAGCGCTATGTCATCGAGAGCATCTTTTCTCGCAGCACGGGCGGCCAGGCGGCCTCCGTGAGCACCACCCGCCTGCACAATATCGCCGGCAAGTACACCGGCAAGGACGACCCGGTGGCCCTGATCCGGGTTCAGGGCGAATTCCCGGCCACGGGCGAGGTCCTGGCGCCCTTCGAAATCGGGCACCTGGTGGCCGGGTTCATGCGCGGCAGCCATACCGGACCGCTCATGCCCTGTACCCTTAACACCGTCGTTTCCTACTTCGACGGGCCGCCGGTGGTGACCGGCGCGGCCTTCTGCGTCCATGAGGGCAAGCTGACCGAAGCGGCCGACGTCTTCGACCATCCCTTCTGGGATTATATCCGGGGGCAGGTCTCCAGGAAGGCCCAAGACATCCGGCGACAGGGTTTTTCCGGCCCGGCCATGCTGCCTTACAGCGAATTGGAATACGGCGGGGTGGTGGAGAAGCTCGGCGCCCTGGATAAGAAGTTCAGGCTCAGAGACTGACGGCCGCCTTGCCTGAATATCGAAACCCTGTCCCCACCGTTGACCTCATCATCAGGATGAGCCGGAGGGACGGAAAACAGGGCATCGTTCTGATCAAGCGCAAGAATCCGCCGCCGGGCTGGGCCCTGCCGGGGGGCTTTGTGGATTACGGCGAATCGCTCGAAGAGGCGGCCCGGCGCGAGGCCCTGGAAGAGACCTCCTTGGACGTGACGCTCGAATACCAGTTCCACACCTATTCCGCTCCTGGCCGCGACCCCCGGCTGCACACCATCTCTACGGTCTTTGTGGCCGCCGGGCAGGGAACGCTCCGGCCGGCCGACGATGCGCAGGAAGCGGGCGTCTTCACGGCGGAAGAAATCACTTTCCCCCTGGCCTTCGACCACAGAAAAATATTGGATGACTATTATATGTACGAGGAAAAGCTCCATGACCGAAAAAAAAAGTGAAAATGACCTGGATCTTGTTGAATTGTTCAAAGTCTGGGGCCCGGCTGAAGCGGAAGTGATCAAGACCATGCTGGAAAGCTATGGCATTCCCTGTTTGATGAGGGGACAAGTCGTACAATCCATCCTGCCGTCTTCGGTGGACGGTATGGGCGAGATTAAAATTTTCGTCCCTAAAAAGGACCTGGCTAAAGCAAAAAACCTTATCGAACAAAAGAAAACTAAAGAATAGTCCCGGCGCAAACAGCAAATTTTTACATTTTCACTATATATAGCGCCATATATTCCATACCACAAAATATAGAAAATTCGGGACGGAACTCCTGTTTTTTTTATAGATTTTGCTTGACTTTCGGGATTTAGCACCATATTATTTAGTTGCCGACGGGACAAAACGGGAAAAAATGGGTAATTTGCTTCTGGGCAGCAGCACAGCTCGCTTGGACAAGAGCGGCAGAATCAAGATTCCTGAAAAATTCCGCTCCGCCATTGAAGAGCGCTACGGAAAAGACCTATTTGTCACATCCTTGAACGATGAGGCCATCCACATATTCCCTCTTCCCATCTGGCTCAAACTGACGGGCATCACCCAAGAGGACACCGTCCAGTTCAAGCCTTCCGTCCAAAGCCTTCTCGTCCGGGTCAGCCACATGGGGACCATCAGCCAGATCGACCCCAAAGGCCGCGTCCTCATCAGCCCTCATCTCCGGCAGAAGGCCCAACTCAACGGCGAGGTCGAAGTCCTGGGCATCAACGACAACCACCTCCAGCTATGGAACAAAGACATTCTGACAAAAAAAGTCGAGGCCAATCCGCTGACCGACGAGGACTGGGAGAGCATCGCCCGCCTTTCCTCCCGGGGGCGCAATGAATGAGCGACAAGAAACACATTCCCGTCCTGGTCCAAGAAGTCCTTCACTACCTGGACGCCGGCCGGGAAGGCCTTTATATCGACTGCACTTTGGGCCTGGCCGGCCATGCCGCCGCCATCCTGGAGGCCAATCCCCGTTCCCGACTTGTCGGGTGTGACCTCGACGAGCAGTCCCTGGAGGCGGCCAAGTCGAGGCTGGCGGCCAACCTTGACCGGGTCTCCCTTTATCAGTCCGATTTTCGCAACATCCCCGACCTGGACTTGCCCTGGAAGGAGGTCCGCGGCGTCCTGGCCGATCTGGGCTTGTCCTCCTTTCAGCTCGACACGGCCCAACGAGGCTTCAGCTTCAACCTGGACGGCCCCCTGGATATGCGTTTCGACCAGCGGAACAAAACCACCGCCCATAAAATCCTGCACAAATATTCCGAACCGAAGCTGGCCCGCCTGTTCCGGGAGTACGGCGAGCTCCGTCAGGCCAACCTGCTGGCCCACCGGATCATTTCCGCCCGCAAGGGCGAGGGCCTGGAGACCACCGTCGACCTCCGCCGTCTGGTCGAAGAGGTCTGCCGTTGGCATCCCCAAAAGGGCAAGCTCCATCCGGCGGCCAAGGTTTTCCAAGCCCTGCGCATCGAGGTGAACGGAGAATTGGAAGGCCTGGACCTCTTCCTGGAGAAAACGCTCTCCCTTCTTCCTCAAGGCGGACGGTTGGTGGTTCTCACCTTCCATTCCCTGGAGGACAGGATTGTCAAACAGACTTTTCTGAAGATGGCCGAGGAGGACGGCCGGGGCCTCTTCCGCCTCCTGACCAAGAAGCCCGTCATTCCCGGCCAGGAGGAGATCGCCTCCAACTCGCGAGCCCACTCGGCCAAATTGCGCGCGGCGGAGAGGGTGTGAATGGTCAGACAGAGACGGGACCGTCTGGCTCTGTTGCTGGCCGTCCTGGCCGTCGGCCTGGCCATCACCGCCCTGACCTTCTACCTCTGGCATCTCAACGAAATGACCCGCCTCGGCTACGAGGCCGCTCGGCTGGAAGAAGAGATCAGCCGGATCAAAGAGGAAGTTCGGAAGCTGGAAACGAAAAAAACCGGCCTGCTGACCCTGGACCGGGTGGAGAAAATTGCCCGGCAGAAGCTTCACCTGACCGACCCGCAGCCGGGCCAGGTTTTCTACGAAGGCCGGCCTGCCGAGGAAACAAAGGTCCATCCCACGGGGACGTCCCGATGAACGACCCAACCCGCAAACGTATCAACCGCCGCACGGCCTGGCTGGCGCTCGGCCTCGGCCTGTGGTCCTGTTTGATCATTCTCCGACTGGTCCAACTCCAGGTTCTCGAACACGGCCGCTATAAAACAGAGGTCCTCGAGCAAAGCCGCAATAAGCTGCCCATCCGGCCCCAACGGGGCACGATTTTTGACCGCCAAGGCAAAATCTTGGCTCGCAGCCTTCCCGTTCAGTCCATCTTTCTCACCCCCGCTCCCGACGGGCCGACCTCCGCGGAAGTGGCCAAGGTCGAAGCGCTCAAAGATATTTTGGGTTTGGGCCTTCCGGAACTCAAGTCCATCCAGAAAAGAATCGAGCGGAAAGAGCACTTCATCTACCTCAAGCGCCGAATTTTGCCCGAGACGGCGGAAAAGATCGCCGGCCTGGGGCTTCCGGGCGTATCTTCCCACTCTGAGACCAAACGCTTCTACCCCAACGGAAGGTCGGCCGCCCATGTCTTGGGCGGGGTGAACATCGACGAACAAGGCCAAGCCGGCGTCGAGTTTGCCTATAACGCCGTCCTCCAGGGCCGGCCCGGCCAGTCCCTTGTTTTGCGGGACGCCAAGCGCCGCAAATATCGCCTGGAAACCCTCCAAGAGTCGGAACCCGGCCAGGACATCACCCTGACCCTGGACGAGACCATCCAGTACATCGCCGAGAAGGAACTGGAGAAGGCCGTCCAATCCACCCGGGCGGCCTGGGGCACGGTCATCATCTCCCATCCCGCCTCGGGTGAGATACTGGCCATGGCCAGCGCTCCCACCTACGACCCGAATGATTATCCTCCGCATGAACCGGGAGTGGGCCGTAGCCGCGCCTTCCAATACAATTTCGAGCCCGGCTCGACTTTCAAGATCGTCACCGCCGCGGCGGCCTTGGAGAACGGGGTGGTCGGCCCGGCCGAAACCTTCGATTGCCGGGAAAACTCGCTGGACATCCCTGGCCACGACATTCGGGACGTCAAACCTTTCGGTCAATTGACATTCAGCGAAGTGTTCATCTATTCCTCCAACATCGGCGCCATCCGGGTGGGAAACCGCATCGGCGAGACAGCCCTCCGTCGGATGATCCAATCCTTCGGCTTTGGACAGAGAACCGGCCTGGACCTGCCCGGCGAAGAAAAGGGCATCTACCGTCCTTCGGCCTTCTGGAACCGACGAACCTTGCCTTCGGTATCCATCGGATATGAGATCTCCGTCACCCCCCTGCAGATCCTCCAGGCCGTAAACACGGTGGCCAACCGCGGCCTGCGGGTCAGGCCGCACATCATCAAAACAGGCAACAACCCCGGAGAAGTCAGGAGGGAGTCGCCGCCGGACGAGCAACGCGTCCTCTCATCCGAGACGGCCGATAAACTGGCCGCCATTCTGGAGCGGGCGGTGGAGGAGGGCACAGGCCAGGAAGCTCGAATCGAAGGCTTCCAGGTGGCGGGCAAGACCGGAACCGCCCAGAAATACGACCTGGAGCAGGGGCGCTACTCCCTGGACCGGCACCTGGCCTCCTTCGCGGGCTTTTTCCCCGTCGAATCACCCGCCCTGTCCATGATTATCGTTCTCGATGAGCCTCAAGGGCTTTACTACGGAGGACAAGTGGCGGCGCCGGTATTTCAACGGATCGGCCGGCAGGTCCTTCGCTATATGAAAATCTATCCCCGCTTCCAGCCGGGCCGCCGAGTCATCACGGCCCAGATGAGCCCCGGAGGGAAGCCTTGAAACTCCGAGAGGTTCTCCAGGGAGTCCCTGTTATCCACTTGTCCGGGAGCGGCGAGGAAGACGTCAAGAGCATCGTCTATTCATCCAGCCAAGTCACACCCGGCAGCTTGTTCGCGGCCTTAAAGGGCGAGAAACGGGACGGTTTGAACTTCGTGGAAGAGGCCTTGAAAAAAGGGGCCGTGGCCGTCCTGGCCGACCGTCCCAAACCGGCCAAATTCTCCGGTGCCTGGGCGGAATCTTCGGACAGCCGCGAGGCGCTGGCCCTGGCCGCGGCCAACTTCTACGGCCGCCCCAGCCGGAAGTTGACGGTGGTGGGAGTCACGGGCACCAAGGGAAAGACCACAGTCACCCATATCTTGGAGTCCATCCTCCTGGAAGCGGGATTCCGGCCGGGCCTCATCGGGACCATTTCCTACCGTGGTCCCGGGTTTTCGGACGAGGCGCAACGCACCACGCCCGAAGCGCCCGACATCCAGCGCCTGTTGCGCCGGATGGTGGAGGCCGGGGCCAGCCACGTCCTCCTGGAGGTCTCCTCCCACGCCCTCGACCTCAAACGGGTGTGGGGCGTCGAGTTCGACGTGGCCATCTTCACCAACCTGAGTGGCGAACATCTCGACTATCACGGCTCCCTGGAAGAATATTTTGAGGCTAAAAAGAAATTGTTCTTCCTCAACTCCAAAAAGCGGACGGCCGTGGTCAACATGGACGACCCTTACGGCCGGAGGCTACTCGAAGAGTTGCCCATGAAAACCATCACCTTCGGCTTCGACGCGGCCGCCATCGTCCGGGCCGCCGATTTCTCCTTTGGCCAGGACGGCCTGCGGCTGACGGCCAAATACCCGGGCGGACGGATGGAGCTCCGATCGCCGCTCATGGGCCGGCACAACCTCTACAACATTCTGGCCTCCTTGTCCGCCGGCCTGGCCCTCAACATTCCCCTGCCCGGCATTTCGGCCGGCATCGCCCGCTTGAGCGGCGTCCCCGGCCGGCTGGAGAAAGTGGACAACGAGGAAGGCCTGCTGGTCTTCGTGGACTTTGCCCACACCGACAGCGCCCTGCGCTCCCTGCTGGAGACCGCCCGGGGCCTCAACCCCAGCCGGGTCATTCTTGTCTTCGGCGCGGGCGGTGACCGGGACCGGTCCAAACGGGAACGGATGGGGGCGGCGGCCGCCGAGCTGGCGGACTGGACCTTCCTCACCTCGGATAATCCCCGCTCCGAGGACCCGGCCGCCATTCTGGCCGAGATCGAGAAGGGTTTCCAGCAAAAGGGCAGCAAGAATTTCACTTCCCTGGCCGACCGCCGGGAAGCCATCGCTCGCGCCCTGTCCTTTGCCCGGAAGGGGGATATCGTCCTGGTGGCCGGCAAAGGCCATGAGCGCATACAGGTCATCAAGGACCAACGCCTTCCCTTCAACGATGTGGAAGTCATCCGGGAGGTCCTGGCCCTCCGGAAAAAGGCCCATCATGGTTGAACTGCGTCTGGATGAGATCGCCCGCCGCATGAAGGGAACCCTGCTCCAGGGCGATCCCGGCCGCACCTTCCAGGCGTTCAACTTCGATTCCCGCCAGACGACGGCCGGTGAACTTTTCTTTGCTGTCGTCGCCGAACGCGACGGCCATGATTTCGTGCCCAAAGCTTGGCACAAGGGAGCCGGCGGAGCGGTCATCTCCCGGGAGGTGACCATTCCCGACCCGTCTTTCGGCCTCGTTCGTGTCCCTGACACGGTGGCCGGCCTGCAGGCCCTGGCCGCCGAAACGCTCCGCCACCAAGGGCTGAAAGTGGTGGGCATCACCGGCAGCGCCGGCAAGACGACGACCAAGGAATTCACGGCGGCGCTCCTGGGCGGCCGATTCCAGGTGTTGAAATCCTCCGGCAACTACAACAACCATCTGGGCCTGGCCTTGGCCGTTCTGGGGCTGGAAGAAAAGCACGACCTGGCCGTGCTGGAAATGGCCATGAGAGGCCCGGGCGAGATCCGCCGACTGACCCGCGTGGCACCTCCGGATATCGCCGTCATCACCAACATCAACCCCGTCCATCTGGCCTTTTTCCGGAGCTTGGAGGAGATCGGCGCCGCCAAGCGCGAAATCCTGGAGGGGACAAAAGTGGACGGCAAGGCCGTCTTGAACTATGACGACCCCCTCGTCCGTCAAGCCGTCGCCGATTGGACGGGTGAAAAGATATTCTTCGGCCTTTCCCCGGGATGCCCGGTCCGGGCTGAGCGCCTCCGGCCAAGGGGCTACAACGGGCTGGAGTTCACCCTGCATCTGGACCGGGAAAAAGAGAGAGTGCGCATCCCCTTTTTCTACGACTCTTTCGTCTTCAACCTGCTGGCCGCCTGCGGCGTGGCTTTCGGCTTGGGCCTGACCATGGCTGACATCCTGCCCCGTCTGGCGCTGCTCAGGCCTTTTTCTCAGCGCGGCTCTCTTGTCCATTTATACCAGAACATCGCCCTCCTGGATGATTCTTACAATTCGAACCCCCGCGCCCTGGAGAGCGCCTTGAAAGGCGCTTCACGGCTTCCGGCCAAACGGAAAGTGGCCATCCTGGGCGATATGATGGAGCTCGGCCCGCGTGAGGCCGAGTATCACCAGGAAGCCGGCCGGAAGGCCGCCCGGCTGGGATTCCGGATGGTGATCACCGTCGGTCCCCTGGCCGGCCTCATGGCCGAGGGGTCCATCGCCGCCGGGTTGAAGCGGAAAGGGGTTCATTCTTTCGACACAGCCGAGGAGGCGGCCGAGGCCGTCGGTTCGCTGCTCCGGCGGGGCGACCTGATCCTGGTTAAGGGTTCGCACGGCGTCCATTTGGAAAAAATCGTGGCCAAAATCAAAGACGTGATCAAGGAGATCTGACGTGTTGTACCTACTGCTCGTTCCTCTCCGAAGCTTGACCATCTTCTTCAACGTCTTCCGCTACATCACCGTTCGCACGGCCCTGGCCGGGATCACCGCCCTGGTCCTGAGCCTGGTGTTCGGCCCGGTCCTCATCAAAATGCTGAAGAAACGCCAGATCGGACAAGAAATCCGCTCGGACGGCCCGGAGTCCCATCACGGCAAAAAAGGGACACCGACCATGGGGGGGCTGCTCATCATCGCTTCGACCCTCCTGCCCACCCTGCTGTGGGGCGACCTCAAAAACCCCTACCTCTGGCTGGCCATGGCCACCATGTTCTTTTTCGGCCTGATCGGGTTTTGGGACGATCTGCTCAAAGTCCGCCGCAGGCAGTCGCTGGGGTTGCGCTTCTGGCAGAAAATCGGCCTCCAAATCCTCCTGGCCCTGGCCATCGGCCTGTGTCTGGTGGTGATGGGGTTCCACGGCCGGTTCGAGCTGCACCTGGGCTTTCCCTTTCTCAAAAACTGGACGTTGTTCTTGGGCTGGTTCTACCTGCCCTGGATCGCCTTCATCCTGGTGGGCTCCTCGAACTCGGTCAACTTGGCCGACGGACTGGACGGGCTGGCCATCGGGCTGACCCTCATCGGGGCCGCGGCCTTGACCGCTCTGTGCTACATCACCGGCAACGCCATCTGGTCGCGCTACCTGGACATCACCTTTGTTCGGCCGGCGGCCGAGCTGACCGTTTTTGCCGGCGCCTTCGCCGGCGCCTGCCTGGGCTTCCTGTGGTACAACTGCCATCCGGCCCAGGTGTTCATGGGCGACGTGGGGGCCCTGTCCATCGGCGGCACGCTGGGCGTGCTGGCCATCCTCATCAAACAGGAATTCCTGCTCTTCGCCGTGGCCGGCGTGTTCATCCTGGAGGCCCTGTCCGTTGTGGTCCAGGTTTCCTACTTCAAGCTCAGCGGTGGAAAACGAGTCTTTCGCATGGCGCCCCTCCACCATCATTTTGAAAAAATGGGCTGGCCCGAACAGAAAGTTGTGGTTCGCTTCTGGGTGCTGGCCATCATCTTCGCCCTGTTCAGCTTGACCACTCTGAAATTGAGGTGACCTGTGGAACTGAGTGACAAACGCGTTCTGGTCGTCGGCTTGGGCAAGACGGGCCAGGCGGTCGCTCGGTTCCTGCTGGAGCGCGGAGCGCGGGTCAAGGTGAGCGAGAAACGAACGGCGGAGGACCTGGGGCCGGCCGTTCGGACTTGGCCGGAGCAGGGCGTCGCCCTGGAAACGGGCGGACACCGGCTGGAGTCCTTCCTTGAGACGGACCTCATCGTGCCCAGCCCGGGCGTGCCCCCTCTTTTAGCCGAGCTGCGGGCCGCCCGGGAGAAAAAAATCCCCGTCCTCTCCGAAGTCGAACTCGCTTTCCGGTTCCTCAAGGGAACCGTGGCGGGCGTCACCGGCTCCTGCGGCAAGTCCACTACGGCCACCTTGGCTCACAAGATTCTCCGCGAGGCTGGCCAGCAGGCCTATCTGGCGGGCAACATCGGCCGCCCGCTTATTTCCTTTGTGGCCAAGAGCCGGCCTCATCATATCTATGTCACCGAACTCTCGAGCTTTCAGCTCTATTACATCGAGGAATTCCGGGCCCGGGTAGCGGCCTTCCTCAACATTTCCCTGAACCACATGGATTGGCATCCCACCTTCGAGGACTATTACGACACTAAGAAGAGGCTCATCCTCGGCCAGAGGCCGGGCGACACCGCCATCCTCAACCGGGACGACCCCCGGGTGTGGGCCTTGAAGGCCAAGGCCGCTTCCTCAGTGCTCGGTTTCAGCCGGACCAAACGGGTGAAGCGCGGCGCCTGCCTCGACCGGGACAAAATCGTTCTGGTCGGAGAAAAACGCGTACCGTTGATAAGCACCCGGCAGATACCGCTGCCGGGCGTCCATAACCAGGAGAACGTTATGGCCGCCGTCCTGGTGGGCTGGGCCCTGGGCGCGCCGCCCGCCTCCCTGAGGAGTTCGGTCCGGACGTTCAGAGGCCTGGAGCACCGGCTGGAGAAAGTGGCCGTCGTCCGGGGAGTGACCTTCGTCAACGACTCCAAAGCCACCACGGTCCAGGCCGCCCTCAAGGCCGCCCAGAGCTTCAAACAAAGGATCGTGCTCATCCTGGGAGGCCGGGACAAGGGCGACGATTTCGCTCCCCTGCGCGGCCTCCTGAAGAAGCAGGCCCGCCGGGTGATTCTCATCGGCGAGGCGCGGGAAAAGATCAAGGCCGCGCTTCGGGGCGCGGCCCCCCTGGAGGAAGCCGGGACCATGAAGGAGGCGGTCAGGCTCGGTTTCCAAGCCGCCTCCCGTGGCGATGTCGTCCTGCTGGCGCCGGCCTGCGCCAGCTTCGATATGTTCCGGAACTTCGAGGACCGAGGCCGTGTCTTTAAATCGGACGTGCGCCGCCTGGCGCGGAGCTTGGAGGGCCGGACATGAACCGGACCGAGGAGATCTTCCGCGCCGGCCGCTTCGACCGCACCCTGTTCCTGCTGTTGGTGGTGCTCACCGGGTTCGGGCTGGTGATGGTGTATTCCACTTCGGGCATTCTGGCCAGCGAGAAATACCAGGACTCCTTCCACTATTTGGCCAGCCAGAGCCTGGGAGCGGGGGCGGCCCTGCTGGCTGTTCTGGCCCTGCTCTCCATCCGTCGGGCGTTCTATCAGAATATGTTCCTGGTCAACGGATTCTTCCTCCTCTCCCTCCTCCTGTTGGCCCTCTGTTTCGTCATGCCCGAACACGCGCGCACCAACCGTTGGGTGGAATGGGGCGGGCTGCGCCTCCAGCCCTCGGAGCTGGCCAAGCTGAGTCTGGTCCTGTTTCTGGCCTTTTGGCTCGACCGGAAGAAAGACAAGCTGCGGGAGGTCAAGACTTTTTCCCTGCTTATGGCCGGCCTGAGCCTGGTCGCTTTCCTCATCCTCCTCGAGCCTGATTTCGGGACGGCCCTCTTCGTCTTCGTCTTGGGCCTGGCCGTTCTTTTTCTGGGCGGGGTCAAATTCCGAATGCTGGCCCTGGTCTTGCTGCCGGCAGCCCTGGTCTTTGCCGTGTTCCTGGGCAAGGCCGAGTACCGCAAGAACAGGGTGGACGCCGTCCTGCACCCTGAGCGTGACCCGCTGGGCAAGAGCTTCCACATCATCCAATCGAAGATGGCCGTGGGTTCGGGCGGCCTGCTGGGAGTGAGCATGGGCGAGAGCGTCCAGAAGCTCTATTTTCTCCCCTCCGCTCACACCGATTACATCTTCGCCATCATCGGTGAGGAACTGGGCTTGCTGGGAACGCTGGGAACGCTCCTGGCCTTCCTGCTTCTTTTCTGGCGCGGTTTGGTCATCGCCCGCCGAGCGCCAAACCTGTTCACCCAGATCGCTGCGGTTGGGATCACTCTGAGTATCGGCGCCCAGGCTTTGCTCAACATGACCGTCGTCCTTGGGCTTGGGCCGCCCAAAGGGATTCCCCTGCCTTTGGTCAGCTTCGGACGGTCGTCCCTGGTATCGATCATTCTGGCCGTAGGCATTCTGCTCCACATCTCTCAACGCCGCCTGGTCGAAGGAGCGGCCGAATGAAGGAGCGGCGCGTGGTCTTCTGCGGAGGGGGAACGGGCGGCCACACCTTTCCGGCCTTGGCCGTGGCCCAGAAACTGCGGCAGGCCCTGCCCGCCGTTCATTTGGCTTTCATCGGTACAGGCCGACGGGTGGAGCGGGAGATCTTGGACAGGGCCGGGGAGAAAGAATTCTACACTCTTCCGGTGGAGGGGCTCAGAGGCCGGGGGTGGCAAAAA
>Ga0315293_10003357_pt1 | contig 15415 bp, 9 predicted proteins | sample YL17G13_20_MG_FD_203071 | JGI IMG/M metagenome (GOLD analysis project Ga0315293, IMG submission 203071) | Sediment microbial communities from Yellowstone Lake, YNP, Wyoming, USA - YL17G13_20 | ecosystem: Environmental > Aquatic > Freshwater > Lake > Sediment | place: USA: Wyoming | collected...
CAAGATTGTATTGCCAATTTTCTACCGAAAAATTAGGGCTGATAACGAGAACCTTTCCCGCCGCGGCGCGTGCCTCTGCTTCGCGGCCGGTTAAATTACATGTAGTGGTGAGGAGAATTTGGGCATAAAGTTGGCCAAATAAACTCTGACGGGTCCGCTCCACCGCCTTTTGTGCCTGTTTAAACGCTTCTTCATAGCGGCCAAGAAGGAGGTAAACCCAGCTTAACTGTGAAGGCATAACAGGATACGAGGGATTGAGTCGCTCCGCCTTCTCGAACACTGCAAGCGCCTCCTTGCCCCTGCACGAATACATAAGGGCACAGGCCGAATAGTTAAGAACTAAAAACGAATTCGCTTCGAGGGCCAAGGCCCGCTCCGCCTGAACGATCGCCTTGTCGTGTTGCTTTGTCAGGGCAAGAAGATAGGCCAGAGCGGCATGATTGATGGCGTCTTTTTCATTCAAAGAAAGGGCCTTCTGCACGAGATCGATCGTCCGTGCCATTGACTCCCCATACAATGGATTCACTCGCCCTTGAGTGTGCGTCTCTACTCCATAGCAAAGAGCAAGACCCGAATACCCTCTCGAAAAATCCGGTTCCAGAGCAATGACTTCCTCGAAGAGCCTCCGAGCCTGTGCCCACCCTTCTCCCGTGCAGCGAAGGATCTGCTCGTTAGCCTCCACTGATTTAAGATATGCCTCTGGGTTCTTTGAGCCCCCCCTTGTTTCCCTCGGGTATGATCCTACCTGCAGCTTCACTTGCAAAGTTTTCATAATCTTTGAGGCAATTTCATCCTGAATGGCAAAGACATCTCTCATGTTGCCGTCGTACCGCTCCGTCCACTGGTGATGCCCCGATTTGCCATCGATCAGATGCACGCTGACCCGTACCTGGTCGCCGGTCCTTCGCACACTTCCTTCGAGTACATAGCGCACACCCAGCTCCTGTGCCACCTGATTCACCCGGATTGTTTTTCCTTTGTAGGCGAACGTGGATGTGTGAGCAACCACGAAGAGGTACGGACTCTTGGAGAGCGTGGTGATGATTTCCTCGGTTAAGCCGTCACTGAAGAACTCCTGCTCGGGATCTTTGCTCATGTTCACAAATGGAAGCACAGCGATGGAGGGTTTGTCGGGTAATGGAAATGCCATTTTATCTTTGGAGGCAACTTCTAACTTCGGAGGACCGGGAGTCACGGTTTTTGAAACTTTCTCAGGTGAAGGGGGTACTCCCTTTTCTTTGGGAGTAGTTTCTCCAATCATTTTTCCCTGGGCAGGAACCTCTGTTGAAGGAGGCACGACCGCCAAGGACTTCTCCTGCTGGAGGGAGGCCATTTTTTCTTTAGAGGTCACCTCGGGTTGAGGAGCATGGCGGATGTAAGATTCCCAGATTGCTATAGTGGCGGCTCCCACAACCACTCCAATCGCGACAATCAGCGCTGCCCACCGATACCGGCTTGACCAGGCTATCTTTGCCGGTTGGGAGACCTGGGCTACGGATTCTTTATGAACCTCTTCAATCTTCTCTTTTTCAGGTTTGACCTCCACTTTGTCTCTAAGAATTGAGATAAACCTCTCCCACGCCTCGCCATTGATAGCGTCCTCATAGATGATGACAACATCATCTAAGCCCGCTCCTATCCTATCAACGGCAAACTTAAGCCTGACATTCTCCTCGCTCCCTTTGTATTCAAAAAGGTTTGCCCAGTTATCTTTCTCAGCCTCTGTAAAGTGATAGGTCCTGGCAACCCCTTCGTCATATTCCTTCCTTTTTCCAAGGACCTTAAAAAGATGTGCCTCTTCTAGGTTAGGCAGGATATCCTTCCATTTTCTGTAGACCCTTGGCAACAAGTGCTCCCTGTCCGAAGATCCGGCAGTCTCTCCAATCGTGTTGTTTAGTAAGGCAAGGAGGTCATAGTGTCCATCGAGAGGAATGGAGGTAATTTTTCCCAGTTTTTTCATCTCGTTAACAACAAAGGCGATTACAGAGAGATAAAACTTCCGGGAGGGCGAGTTGAAGTGGAGGGTCAGTTCATTTCTATCCTTGAGGACAATATGAAGCTTGAACTCATTCAGATCGATTGTTATGGGGTGAATTTTGGTATTTAGCGCCACTTTTGCCCCCCCCCCAAAACCATTGGCAAAACAGGAGATTATATGAGGACCAAAAATAAACAAAAATATCTGACGGTTCGAACCATCAGGAACCATAGCATATGCTAAAAATGGCGTCAATCCCAAAGTGGAAACTTGGAATTAACCAGACAGAAAAAACCTGAATTAAAATTAGATTGTTCAAGAATATCAAAATGTTACTAGTTATAAACTTGGTTAAGTTGCCTGGGGCCGGTTTCAGGACTTTTTCACTTCTGCTTTTAAACAGATTAAGCCATTTATCAGAGATTAAGCCTGCTGCTTTGTAGGAGTCGATGCGGAATTCGGATAAAGGCGAAAAAAACTTTCGTGGAGTTTGAAGAACTTTTGGAGATCAATTTGATCACAAAGCGAAGGAATATTTAAAGGAGGGGAATGTCATGAAAAAAATGGGAGCACTGTTGATCGTCGTTTTAATTCTATTCTGGGGAGCGTTTAGCTATGGAGCGGTCACTTTAGATCTGATGAGTCCAACCAAATTCATGCGGGATAAAGGCAAACCCGGAACCGAAACCGTCAATTTCACTTCGGGTTTTGGTGGGCCTGCAACCTTGAAATTGATCAATGGAAGCCTTGAAAATCCTTCCGTTCCAAAAATCAGCAGCGCCACAATCAGTCTGAATGGCAAGGCGGTCTTTGGCCCTTCAGATTTCAATCAAAACGTCAGCCAGCTCCAGAAAGGAGTGCTCCTCAACAAGGGGTCCAATAAGTTAGAAGTGTCTTTGAACAGCAAGCCTGGCGCAGAGGTCACGATTCAAATCTTCCAGACGCTATCTAATGTAAAAGTAATACCTCCGTCGCTTAGTCTGGGTGAAGCAGGGAACACTGCCCAGTTAAAGGTCACAGGCAAATTATCGAATGGCACAGAAGTAGATATAACAGGCTCCTCTTTTGGCACTGTCTATTCATCCCAAAATTCCGGCATTGCAAATGTCACGAATGGAGGACTTGTGACAGCCGTGGCATACGGCCAAACGAACTTGACCATAACTAACGACGATTTCCTTGGGAGTGTGCCGGTTGCCGTTAGGGGAACTTCTCCAGTGCTCTCGGATCTCCTGCTCTCTCGCACCCTGCTGCCGGTTCCACGCGAGTACGAGCAATTTATTCTGACTCTCATGTTCAACTTCAGCGACCCCAACCTTGACATAAAGAGCTACAACTTCACCCTCACAGGCCCCTCGGGCATTATCCAGAGTAGGTCAGACGCGCTTACTTCCGATCAACCGACAGGCTCATCATCGAGGAAGTTCTTAATCGATTCATCCTTGGGTGAGGGATTGTATCATGTCGGGATAGAGATTCTGGACGAGATGGGCAACAGCAGCGGTACTCAGACCGTACCGTTCAATATAGACCCTGGTGCTGAGAAGTTTTTTGAGATCACCGGGATCGAGCCTTCGACCGGGAAACCCGGAGACAAGGTTGTGATAAACGGCATAGGATTCGAAGCAGAGACCCAGGCTAATAGTGTCAGCTTTGTAAGTGCCCTGGGAAGAGCTGAAGTTCTGTCAGCCACCGGGACCCAACTGGAAGTCATTGTTCCAGAAGGAACAAGGACCGGAACCGTAGGTTTGATGACTTCCCTGGGCAGAACGGATAGTCTTTCACCATTTACCATTGTTCCCACGATCTCCCTCTCACCCGCGTCAACGCAGCTTCTGACAGGAAGTTCCGCAGATTTCTCCTGCGTACCCAGCGGCACGGATACTTACAAGATAGTCTGGTCTATTAACGGTCAGACTGCGCCTGATCCTTTCCTGGGGGCGATCGACAATCGCGGTCATTTCACCGCTCCATCCAGCCTTCCCTCCGTAAATCCTCTCACCTTAAGGTGCACTTCCTTTGACGTTCCGACACTTTATGCAGAGGCCGGCATAATGGTGGTTGCCCCTGCGCCAAAGCCAGGGCAAGACTTGGTTCAGTCAGCAATCGGCGGCCAGATGACATCGATCTGGGGAGAAGTCGCGCTTAACATCCCACCTGGTTCCATGGCAACGGATACGGTCATTTCCGTCGAATGGATAAACCCTGATACGCTCCCGCTTCCCACTGAGAACTCATACAACCTCGCGGCTGTGAGGTTAGAGCCGAGCGGATTACAATTCTCAAAACCGGTCACTGTGGTCTTTTCTCTGAGAAGCTGGCAGGAACCAGGAACAATCCTTGCGGTTTATCTAGTTGATGAGACAACCGGGACACTTAGCGACACAGGAAAGACGGCAATGGTAGATGAAACAGGCATAAAGGCGTCCACCGCGATCACCCATTTCAGCATGTATTTCTTATCACAATTAATGACGCCATTCCAAGTTCAAGTGAATAAGTATTTTCAGACTCATATTTCCGATGTTACCCCTTACTTCAATCAGTTCAGTATCTATACATCACAAGAGCGCCCCTTCCTTGAAGGGCTGGTTGTTCCCATTGTAGTGAAGCGCGAAACAGGCCCATGGCCCGGATTAGGGCCTTTTCTTGCAAATGGTTTTTCTATCAAAGGAATCATCCCCACCACCAACACTCAATTGGATGTTGGGCCAACAGTCCAACCAAGCGCAGATGGCTGGGAGTTTGGCACACAGATTTCCATTCCCATTTTAACGAATTGTCATGAAGGTGAAACAACCAGTGCAACCCTTGTCATTGGTTTTGAGAAACTTGGGTTATCCGAGACCATCACGATCCCCTTTACCATCCAGTGTCTGAACGAGTTGCGTTTTTCTCGCTGGACCCCACCCGAACATGTGCCAGAAGGGGCATGGGTCACTCAGGATTCTGATGGTAAGGTGACTGTCAATTTATCTACAGAGAATACCTATCGCTTCTCGGAGTTGAACATTGGCGAAGGAGGTAGACTGAAGGTGAATTATAATCCCCAGTGGATTGACCCCTATTTGGAGGCCAACCCTGCAGTTATTGAAGTCACCAGGTGGGTTTCTATCAACGATGGGGAGATTCAGTGCACAGGAGAAAATGGAAGTCCGGGCAATAATGGCAGTGATTATTATCATGGGTCGACCCACCACGTAATTGGAGGTATCGGTGGAAATAAAGGTTTTCCACACGGATCAAATGGGGGAGAGGGAGGACCTAACTGGCTTTCGTCAGAAGACGGGTTGGATGGAGAAGGTTATGGGTGTTTTGCCGGTGGAAGTTGCGGCGGAGACGGGGGACTATTATGGGAGAAAGGATCTTGGCTCTCATTTCTTCATGATGTGTACTCTTTTGCGACCGATGTCGTTCAAATTGTAGCATCGGGTGGAACGGCTTTTACGGCTTACGTAGCTGCGATTCAGGACGGTTATGGGGCGATCCAGGAGGGAATGAAATTATGGGAAAATGATAAGAAAGAGCTTCTTTCTAATGGTGGAGGGGGCAAAGCTCCAAGCAATTATGCTTTACCTTACTCCTCCGGGGCATCGTTGGGAGGAGGCGGAGGGGGAGGCGGCGGCAAGATGGCGATGGAGTGGGCTCCTGACAAGGCCGGTGGAGGTGGTGGCGGAGGAGGCGGAGGTTCACCATGGCTTAAAATCGTCACACCTGGTTCCGTAAGTATTGGTGTCGCGTGGCAGGGTAAATGGGGTTCTATTATTGGGACAGGCGGTAATGGTGGTCACGGAGGTGACGGCAGTGGCGGATGGCAGGGACAGGCAGCCCCTGGCGGAGGAGGCGGAGGTGGCAATGGGGCGCAGATTCATATTATTGCAAAAAGTGTGAATAACGAGGGGACGATCACTTTGAAAGGAGGGCTTGGAGGAGCCAGCGGCATGATGAAGGATGATGGTGATAAACCTTCCTATTTCATCAAGAACAGTTTTGGAGAATCTGGGAAGAACGGTATCCTTCGAGTGGACGGTAAATACGTATTGAACGCTCCACAGCATGCAAACTTTTACAAGGGACCAGATCATCAATACAATGTCTTTTTCTTCCCCTCGAATTCCAATTATTGTACATATTTTTTCCTCGGTGACCAGGTAGGTTGGAAGAAATTCTGTTTTGATCTCCAGCAGGGCCTCAATACAATTGCCGCAAATGATATACCTCTCCACCCATGGCAGAAGCAGTTTATCTTCTATTACCCATGGCAGGACTCCGATGGGGATGGCTTAGTTGACCCCGTTGAGACGATCCTGGGCACAAATCCGAACAATCCGGATTCAGATGGCGATGGTCTTACCGACGGTGCGGAGGTTTACACCCATGGCACAGATCCTCTCAAATCGGATACTGACGGCGATGGTTATTCTGATTCGTATGAGATTGCCCATGGGAGTGACCCGAAGAACGCGGCCGATATTCCTGTCAACAGCCTATTAGTAACAAAAACAGGTGCTGGCAGCGGCGTTGTTACGAGCTCACCACCAGGGATGGATTGCGGGTCTACCTGTCAGGCGACTTACGCCCGCCACACTGAGGTAACCTTGCAGGCTTCTCCCTCCCCAGGGTCTTATTTTGTCGAATGGACAGGTAATATGTGGGGTGAGTTTCCTTCATTTACCACAATGATACATAACGATGTAGCTGTTGTCGCCAACTTCGGACTTAAGCCGATACTCACGGTTACAAAGGAGGGTGCTGGCAGTGGCGTTGTTACGAGCTCACCACCAGGGGTGGATTGCGGGCCAACTTGCCAAGCGACTTATACCCCAAGAACATGGACAATGGTCACCTTGCAGGCTTCTCCCTCCCCAGGGTCTTATTTTGCAGGATGGTCAGGTGGATGCACTGGAACTAATCCTTCATGTTCCGTATGGGCGGGATGGGGCGACATAACTGTTGTCGCTAACTTTGAACCTCAAAAGACACTCACGGTTACAATACAAGGTTCTGGCAGTGGCGCGGTTACGAGTTCACCTTCAGGGGTGGATTGCGGGTCAGCGTGCCAGGCCTTCTTTACCCCCGGCACAATGGTTACTTTACACGCAGTTCCCTCCCCTGGCTATAATTTTGCAGGGTGGTCAGGAGGTGGATGCACCGGAACTAATCCTTGGTGCAGTATAACAATAGCCGCAGATACGACTGTTGTGGCTAACTTTGAACCTCAAAAAAAGCTTGTAGTTGAAAAGGCAGGCGCTGGCAGTGGTGTCGTCACGAGTTCACCTTCAGGGATCGATTGCGGTTTGACTTGCGAGGCAACTTTTCCGCCCACCGTGACCTTGTATGCCTCTCCCTCTCCTGGCTCTAACTTTGCCGGATGGTCCGGAGGAGAATGCTCGGGAACTGCGTCCTTATGTACAATTACTTTAACCGCAGATACGACGGTCACTGCCAACTTTGAGATTTACACACCAGGGGCATTAATGGTGGTTGGCCGTGAAAATCACACAGCGACCCTCCTGCCCGATGGAAAAGTATTGCTTGCCGGTGGGTGGGATGGCAGCGGCAATATCCTTCCATCAACAGAACTTTATGATCCTGCCACGTCAACCTTTAGTCCCGCAGGGTCGATGGGAACGGGCCGTGTGGGCCACACAGCAACCCTTCTTCCTAATGGGAAAGTCTTGCTTGCCGGCGGGGAGGAATCCAATAACTTTACAAAGTGTTCCTCGGCAGAGCTCTATGATACTATCACTGGGACAGTGGACTGGGTGTTGTTTGGCGGGAATATGGTCGGAATTCACGTCGGGCACACTGCAACCTTTTTGCTTGGTACCGGGTGGCCATATGGTACGGTCTTGATTATCGGCGGGTTTGACATCCCGGATTATTGTGATTCTTTAGCAGAGCTGTATTTACCTGACTCAGATTTCTTTAACCAACCAGAAAATCCTTATATGGCAAGCGAACGTGCAGGTCACACAGCAACCTTTCTCTCCAATGGAAAAGTACTGATTGCCGGCGGGTATGGTGACACCGGCAATATCCACTCCTCGGCAGAGATCTTTGACCCAACCGACCCGATTAGTTTTTTTGTCACAGGGTCAATGGCGACTGAAAGGGCAGGTCACACAGCAACCCTTCTGCCCGATGGCAAAGTCCTGGTGGTTGGCGGTTGGGGGCCTGATGTACCTCTTTCCTCTGCAGAGCTGTATGATCCAACCACAGGAATCTTTTCTACCACAGGGTCAATGGCGACTCGCAGGGCAGGTCACACAGCAACCCTCCTTCCCAATGGAAAGGTATTGATCGCTGGCGGGTTGAATTCTGCCTATTCGACCCTCTCCTCTGCAGAGCTTTATGATCCTGATACAGGGATCTTTTCTACCACAGGGTCAATGACGGTTGCCAGAGCAGAACATACGGCAACCCTTCTCTTTACTGGAAAAGTCCTGATTGTGGGCGGGTATAATGGTAACGATGGGGTCCTGTCTTCGGCAGAACTCTACGATCCTGAAACAGGAAGATTCAGCCCCAACGTTCCAAATAATAATCCGTCTTATAGTCTTATAATTACCAGGGCAGGTAACGGCGGCGGTACTGTCACGAGCGCACCTCCAGGGGTGGATTGCGGGTCAATCTGTCAGGCCACCTTTACCCCTGGTACAGAGGTCACTTTACAGGCCTCTGCGTCCCCTGGTTCTTATTTCACTGGATGGTCGGGAGGTGGATGCTCAGGGACTGATCCTTCCTGTACCGTTACACTATCTGCAAACACAAATGTCGACGCCACCTTTCAACTTCTTAGTGTGTCTGTCGTGGAGGATGCAGCAGGTGACCTCCTGCTAAAGAACTGCGATTCGGCCAATCCTTCAATGTACTGTTCAATTCCTCCTGGTGTCTTGTCCCTGCCCGGATATTTCGACATCAAGACTGCCAGGATTGCACAGATCAGCGGAGAAGAGGTTGAGCTGTCGATTTCACTGTATGAACCTATTCCCCTGGTACCGCCATATCCATTCGTTAATTATTACTGGCAATTCCAGGACGGCTGTGTTACTCCTTCGCCAACGGATAAAAACGGTCTCACAATATACTGGAACGGAACGACGCAAATATGGGTGGCCAACTGGTATTTGGTTAAGAGTTGCAATCCCATTACAGTTGAGTTGGGTGCATCGGTCCCGTTCGAATTCACAGCGGATGGTATCAAAGTAAGGGTGGCATTGAGCGATCTCTTGGCGAATGGACTCTCGCCAGGCTCTCCGCTCGAATGGCATGCAGCCGCCCGTCTGATACCAACCTCCCATCCGACCTTCAAGTACACAGTGCCTGTGGATTTTGCCCCTAATGTCATGGCCTTTAACCCGACACCTCCTCCGACTTTCATATACCCCGAAGACGAGGCCACCTGGGAGCCGAATTAACGGTTAACCGCTCGGAGAGGGAGGAACGAGTAGAGCATTTGATGTGGGTCAGGCAATTGCGGTAACCTGGTATGTTTTTGCAATTGCCTGACCCACTGTTTTTTATCCAGAAAGATGGGGACATCCTATATTGCTCCTGTCAAGAGGGAAAACGAAAAAATATTATCTTTTATAAAAACAGCAAGTTAGAAAACCCTTCTGATTTTGGGAACACTCTTCCTGTTAAATCTTATGACAGATTTGCCTTTAACTCGACGAATCTCTCGCCCATGACGAACTCCGAATCTCAGCGTTATCAGTATCCGGTGTGTCACACCCTCGTGACCACCCAGCATCCTTTATCCAGATTCCAAAGTTCAGCGAGAGGCCCAGCATGACGCGACAAAAGGGGACGTAGGTTCTGAAACAACTTATTAGTTGAATCAAGAAGGTGATTGTACTTAGCATATACCTGAGGGAGCGGCTCTTGACAGGAGACATTTGATTCCTTCATCGGGAGAAAGAAGAGACTCTTCCAAAAGGAAAATTTGTAATAATCCTGTAGATCAGATTTTGGAGGAGGAGGGTCCAACCCCGCAGGGAACAGGGCCTGGGGGCTAAGCCGGGCAATAACGCAGGTGGAGGGGGATAAAGAGGGAGAACTCATTGGAGATGTCGGAGACGATAATGGGGATAATAAGGAGGTGTCACAAGCACTGCCCTGATCCCGAATTTTATGAGGTCTCGACGATGAAATCTCTGAAGATAATTTTAATGCTAATTCTCACGTTTCTTTATTATGGGTGTGCGACGGAGTCGGAAGAAGTCGTCAATCGCCCAAGCGGTCCTTCTCCACGTTTTATTTATCTGGAACAGGAATCCATCACAGCCTATTTCGAAGTCACCAATATCAACGAATACCGAAGGCTGATTCCAAGTATCTTCAGCATGCCCGAAAGGCCTATCTGTAGGGTGGCAGTCGTTGATTATTATAAGATGGAGTCTCCAGCACCTTATCAGAGATAACACAAATTGGTGCCAGGCATCGGTAATTCGGTTTTGTTGCTTCATTGATGCTTTTGTTTCGGGTACTCACCCTAAATAAATGTGTTAGGGAAATGAAGGAGATAAATACCCGTGGGCGACAAAAGAAACAGGAAGCAGAAGAATAGGAAAGAAAGAATGGAGATCAGGCCTCATGATATGCGGGTGAAGAGGATTATGTTTCTGTCATTTTAAAAATCGTAAGGAGTGTGGCTTCATGAAAAAGCTGTTGGTCTTTGTCACGGTATTGATGCTTGTTTCTGTCACGGTTGGGTGTACGCAAAAGACGGTGGTCCCAACCACTCAGGTAGCACCGCAAACCACTACTACGTCCCCGGACAAGCGCCCCTACTGGCCAACCCAGGAATGGCTGGTGACCACCCCTGAAAAACAGGATATGGACAGTACCACCCTCGACCGGATGACCAGCTACGTGCAGGATTCCGGACTTGAGGTGAACTCTGTAATCGTCATACGGCACGGCTATATCGTCTACGAAAAATACTTCCGTCCGCCTTGGGACAAGGATAGAATCCACAACATCTACTCCTGCACAAAGAGTGTAATGAGTTCACTGGTAGGCATTGCGGCGCAACAGGGTAAAATCAAGAGCCTTAATGATAAGATGGTGGATTACTTTCCGAATCGCACCCTCCAGAATTTGGATGAGAGGAAGAAAAGCATTACTCTGCTCAACCTTATGACGATGAAGGCAGGCCTTGATTGGGCGGAGCGGACCTTTCCCTATGGCGACCCTCGTAACCCCTGGACTCAAGCGCTCCGCAGCAATGACACCATTCAATTCGTGCTGGATAAGCCGATGGCTACCCAACCTGGAACAGTCTGGGCCTATAACGGAGGGTATTCTCAGATTTTCTCCGCCATTGTCACGAATAAGACGGGTATGAGCACTCTGGAATTTGCCAAGAAGAACCTTTTCAGTCCGCTGGGGATTACAAAATTGAACTGGAGAACGGACCGACAGGGTATCTATGATGGAGGCGGTGGTTTGTCCATGACTCCTCGGGATATGGCTAAATACGGGTACCTGATATTGAACAGGGGGGTCTGGGAAGAAAAACAGATTATCCCCGCCAACTTTGTTGCTGAATCCGTTAAGACGCAGACAACATTCAACCCTAATGCAGGCTACGGCTATCAAAGCTGGTGGACGGTTCCACTGGACGGTTGTTATTACGCCGCAGGAATTAAGGGCCAGAGAATCTACGTTATGGAAAAGCAGGACATGGTGGTCGTGACTACAGCCGATCTTCCAGAAGACATGCAGACAGAAACCAAAATGCGCGAGATAGCCAAGTATGCCATATCCGCCTGTAAGTCGTAGACAGATTAAGGGGGAGGATAGCAATATGGCTAAAAAGAAATCCGAAGTGAAGAAAATTACCAGGCGTGAATTCGTTACGGGCGCGGGCGCAGTTCTCGCTTTTGGCGCGGCATCCAGCCTGGCCGCCTGTGCACCCACTGCCATCAAAACGGCAGATCAACCGACCCTGGAAAGTGTTCCTTTATCAACACGGATTGTGCACGACCCCAATATCTGCGCCGGTTGCGGCGTCTGCGGACTTATGTGCGCCTTCTATCACGAAAAAGAATACGGATATTCACTGGCGCGCAATGAACTGGTGCGCGACCCATTTAATGCCGCCTATACCTTCCATGTCTGCCAGCAGTGTAAATCTCCTAACTGTTATTTTGCCTGTCCAAAGAAAGATGTAGCCTTGTGTATTGATCTGAAGACCGGGGTGAAATATGTGAATATTGCTGAATGCGTGGGCTGCGGTAGTTGCTCTAATGCCTGTCCGTTCACTCCTTGTCGGGTCAATGTGCAGCCGGTAAGAAAGGTCGCCTTTAAATGCGACCTGTGCTGCGGCAGGAAAGACGGGCCTATCTGTGTGGAATACTGCACGATGCGCGCCCTGCGGAGGGTATCCGGAAAGGAGAGGGGGTAGACATGTCCACATACGGCTGGACCGGTAAAATACTCTGGGTTGATCTGACTACAAAGAAAATCAACATTGTCCCCACCTCTGATTATGAACCGGAGAAGTACCTGGGCGGTGTTGGTTTGAACACCAAGATATTCTGGGAAATGGGGTGCCCCAAGGTTGACGCCTATGACCCCAATAACCCCCTCCTTATTTCTGTTGGACCGGTGACTGGAACAGCGGGACCTTTCAATCGAGCGGAAATCTGCGGCATAGCACCCCAGTCCTATCCGCAGGAAACATTCGCCTATTCCGGGGTCGGGGGAAAAATACCGTCCGAAATCAAGTACGCCGGGTACGATGGACTGGTGATTGTCGGTAAATCAGACAAACCGGTCTATCTCTCTATTTTAAATGATGTTGCGAAGCTTGAGGACGCAAAACCTCTTTGGGGTCTGGATACTTTCGAAACACAGAAATCCTTAATGAAGAAGCATTCTAATGCTGCTGTTCTCACTATTGGACCGGCTGGAGAGAATTTATGCCGCGTTGCGATCATCCTTAACGAGACCGCCAGTGCAGCCGGACAGGGGGGATACGGTGCGGTCATGGGCTCCAAGAATCTCAAGGCTATCGTTGTCAAAGGCACCGGTACTTTGAAGGTAGCCAGGCCGGATTCATTGATGAAGCTCCAGCAAGAACGGATGGACGCCAAAGAATGGCTGGTAGGTGGGGCGCAGTCCTGGGGCAGGTATCCTTTATGCGGAGGCACCATCGCTGCAGACATGCGTGCAAATCGTCTCAAGCGCATCGCAGGATGCTATGGTTGCACCTATCAGTGCATGGGCTTTTATGATATGCCAGGCATCGGAAAAGGAGCTCAGATGTGCGTTGAAGCCTGGTACGGCTATCACAGCGGCGGCAGTTCGGAAGGGTACTGGGAAGGGAATATCTTATCTCAGAAACTGGGTATCAACAACTACGAACTGCTGGGGATTATGGCTTGGCTGGGTGCCGTGCTGAAGTATCGCATCGTGGACAAAAAAAGCTTGGGTTGACTTCCATCCCTATGATTGATCATGCCGACAAACCCCAATTAGGCGGGCAAAAAGCCCATCATGATTTTCTGACCGAACTGCTTAACGGCATAGCCAGTGGCAAGAGCATTCTTTCGAAAGGCACAGCCAGGGCAGCAGAGAGCCTGGGCCCTGCTGCTCAAAAGTTTTTTAACGGGATTTTTCCGGCATGGGGTTATTTTCACCACCATATCCAAAACATTGGGTCGGCATTGCACTGGGCCATGGATAGCCGCGACCCTTATTCCTCGTGTCATGACTATGTATCTGGTTTTGGGCCCTATGCAAAAATTGCCTCTTACTTCGGTTTGCCTGGCGGCGATATGGCCGAGGGCAAGAAGATGGTCTATGACCGAACAGAATACCAGACCGCCTGGGTGCAGAATCACCAGAGCATTAAGAACTCTATGCCGATCTGCGAATATGCAAGCATGCCGTATAGTTTCTTTCATCCCCCGGCTATGGACATCCGCATTTTTGAATCGAGCATGCTTTCCGCTATCACCGGCGTCGATTATTCCGCGGATAAGCTGTGGGAAACCGGCGATCGAATATATACCTTGCGGCGTGCCGTAGCAGTAATGCGGGAGAACCGAACACGTGCTCAAGATGACCTGAGTCCTGTCTGGTTCGAGAGGCTGGCAGGTGGGACTCAATCTCTCGCGGCGCCTCTGGATAGGACTAAATGGGAGGCATTAAAAGACAGGTTCTACGCGGCCCGCGGTTGGAATCCTGCTAACGGCAGACCGACTAGGGCCAAGCTCGAACAGCTGGGCATGAGGGGCGTGGCTGACAAATTACAAAGCGCGGGCAGGCTGGGTTAAAATTAAGGTAGTTGTGAGGACAAAGAAATTGGTGCCAGGCATCGGTAATTCGGTATTGACAGGACTATCGCAAAGATCTTCATTTGTTTGTAGGGTTAAAATCCATTCAAATATAGGGCTTTATTTTGCATATTTTTAAAATGACCCACGTTTCATCGTTATTTTCTGCGACAAACCTTTCTTAACCTTTTCCAAAGCAACCTTGTTTTTGTAAAGCCATACTCCCTGTGCCGAAATATCCATTATAGACTTCAGATTAAGGCTCTTCACATAATCGAGTGAGTCATTTTTCCCCTCTTTAGCAAATAGTTCGACGAGACTCACCATCCTGATCTTGTCGAAGGAGAGGGGTAGGGGGGGATCCCCCTTTGCCAAAGGGAAATAAAAACAACCATAACTGAGGTGATACCGATGAACAATTTTTGTCTTTACATTCGTATGACTTTTAGGGTATCTTTTTATCATTACTGCTTCATATTTATGTACATCAATAAATTGGTGCGAGGCAACGGAGGAAATGTTTGTTACAATTTTAATGAAGGGGAGGTTGAAAGATGAGTGCATATAGGTTTTCAGTGGTAATCGAAAGGGACATGGATGGCTATTTTGCTCTCTGTCCGGGGCTTCAAGGATGCTATACACAGGGTGACACTTATGAAGAGGTTCTGGAAAATATTAAGGATGCTATTCGCCTTCATATAGAGGACAGGATTGAAAACGGAGAAGAAATTCCTCAAGCAGAATCAGTAAGTCTCACCATGATGGAAGTGGCAGTATGAGTGAAAAACTACCGAGAGTAACCGCTGCTGACACAATTAGAGTATTAGAAAGGGCTGGGTTTTCTTTTTCACGACAGAGTGGAAGCCACAAGATTTACAAGAACAAAGAGGAGAGGAGGGCGACCGTTCCTTATCATTCGGGGAAGATTCTCCACCCCAAAGTTTTGGCAAGCATTCTCAGAGATGCCGATTTGACGGTAGAGAGATTTAAAGAGCTTATGAAATGATTCCTGAGAACAACTTGGCGCCAGGCATCGGTAATTCGGTATATAAAAAAGGGCGAGAATTCCTTATTCTCGCCCTTTTTTAATGATTCATGCAGACAGTTTATTTTTTGTCTTTTACATCTTCGTAGTCGGCATCGACCA
>Ga0315293_10003363_pt1 | contig 15400 bp, 11 predicted proteins | sample YL17G13_20_MG_FD_203071 | JGI IMG/M metagenome (GOLD analysis project Ga0315293, IMG submission 203071) | Sediment microbial communities from Yellowstone Lake, YNP, Wyoming, USA - YL17G13_20 | ecosystem: Environmental > Aquatic > Freshwater > Lake > Sediment | place: USA: Wyoming | collected...
AACCAAGCAGTTAACCCGTCAGCAGCTTCAGGATCGGCTCGATCAGAACCACACTTCTTTGGGTGTGAGTGGTTCCGCCGGCGAAGCCACTTTTATAATCCAAACCAAGAGAAAGTACCTGCTGACTGTTGTTGACCTCTTGCGACAGATTGTGCGTGAGCCGGTCTTTCCCGTTTCGGAACTTGATATTCTCAAACAGGGACACCGTGCGGATCTCGAGCAGGCGATCACCGATCCACAGCAACTGGCGGTTAAGGCCGTACGCCGAGCTTTAAATCCCTATCCCATGGGAGATGTTCGTTATCACCCCACGACTGCGGAAGAGATCAAGCTGTCCGAAGCGGTCGATGTCGCGGCCGTCAAAAAACTTTACAACGATTTTCTGAGCGCTCGTTCCGGACAACTTGTCGTCGTCGGCGATTTTGATGCGGACGAGACAACGAAGGCCGTGTCAGCGATGCTGTCCGGTTGGCTTTCTAAACAAAATTATGAACGAATTCCTCGAAGTGGTTTAGTCGACTTGAATGCAGGCACGGTGAAAATCAACACACCGGATAAGGCGAATGCATTCCTGTTTGCAGGAGGTGTGATCCCCCTTCGAGACGACGATTTGGACTACCCGGCATTGATTATCGGCAACTTTATTTTTGGGGCCGGTGCATTGTCTTCACGCCTCGGCGATCGAATTCGTCAGAAGGAGGGCCTGTCCTACGGCGTGGGATCCGCATTCACAGCAAGCGCTCTGGATCAACGAGCGACAATCACGATGTATGCGATCTATAACCCCCTCAACTTGAACAAAATCACCAACGCGATCAACGAGGAACTCGACAAATTGATCGCCGATGGCGTCTCTCAAATGGAATTGGACGACGCACGTCGGGGCTACCTTCAACGACAAGAGGTGATGCGGACGGAAGACGCCAATTTGGCTCAGATCCTTGAGGCAACACTCTTGGCAGGCCGGACCATGGAATATTACACAAAACAGGAGCAGGCGATCGCGACATTGACGACCGCTCAAATTCGCGACGCCCTTCAAAAGCATTTCCCTGTTAAAAAAATATTGACCGTAGTCGCTGGCGATTGGGAGGCTGCTGCAAAAAACTCACCGAAGTCGGTCGAACCGAGCAAATAAACTGAAGGGACCGTGGCTCTTCCATAAGATCGAGGGATGCTTTCGGGTTGTTGATGGTCTGCCGATCCGCTCACGGGTCGCCTCGATCCGCAGCGACTGCGGGGACCCACTCGAGGACAATCCGGGAAACGGAAGACACGTGAATCTCTGTCGAGCACCATGGCGGCAAGTCTGTCGGCCCTCAGCACTCGTGCCTAGACGCTGCCTCAGAAGGCTTTACACATCAAACCGCCGTCCACGGTAATTGTGGTACCTGTGATGTAACTGCTCGCCTCGCTAGCCAGTAACAACGCCGCTCCGGCAAGTTCTTTCGGATCGCCCCAGCGTCCGATTGCCGTTCTCGCAGCAAATGCCTGCTGTTCATCGGCGGTCAAAACGCTCGCCGGCAAATCGGTCAAAAACGGTCCGGGGGCGAGACAATTCACCGTGATCCCATAGGAACCGAGATCAAGAGCCATCGCGCGGGACACTCCAATTAAACCCGCCTTGGTTGCCGAATAGGCATTACGCCCTTCCTTGGAGGCAAGACCCAGAATCGAGGAAATGTGAATGATTCGGCCCCACTTGCGAGACTTCATTTGTGGGACGACCGCTCGAGTCAATCGCATGCATGACGTCAGATTGAGTTCAACAATTCGGTCCCAGCTGTCATCGTCGATAACATCAATCCCCTGCGGAACGTTTGATCCAGCATTGTTGACGAGGATGTCAACTCGTCCCATCGCCTTCAGTGCCGATGCCGCGAGATGATCGACGTCTGTACGGCTCGTCATGTCCGCAACGAACCACTGACCTCGCGAAGTTGTCCCCGCGAGAATTTCCGGCAGAGCTTGCTCCAACTCGGAAGAATGGCGGCTAGAAATCACAATATCGGCCCCGGCTTCGGCAAACCCTCGAGCCATCGCCTTTCCAAGACCCTTACTACCACCAGTCACCAGAGCCACTCGGCCAGTCAAATCAAATAAGCGTGTCGGCATTGTTAAACTTTCCAAGGAAATCTAAAGAAAGCATCTCTCAACGATGTTCAAGCCCATTTAAGACGATTGATGTGGTCCTCTTCAGTCCCATTTTTAAACCACCGACCAACAGTGATCGCAGGGCTGGTATCACCGATCAAGTCCGCTGGGTCATCGAAGGTCTGTATCTCCCCCTCGAGGCAAACCCCTGAGCTAAGTCATCACCATTCGGCCAAGACCTAGCCACTCCGGGATCGGCTGTCAGGAATCCCTTCAAATCTGCCTTTGACGATCATTGCAACGCATCGTGTCTTGCTGCAGCACACGAGATCCGTGCCGACGTCACGACACGCGCAACGCCGAGGCCGCGGACGGTTACTCGATGCCCGCGGGTGTGGCGAACTCGGCGGGACTTTCAATAAACGTGTCATGAGTCTCCTTGGAGGCGAACAAGAACAAGCGCCCCTTGTACCATGTGGCGAAATCGAGGGACCCTTCAACGACCTCTTGGTGGCGTGAAAGAGCTAAGACGTCGGCACCGAAAACCGCAGGCGCGTAACGAACTGGATCCTGCTCAAATTTTGTTCTTGCGTCTTCATTCGCAAAGTGAAATGTTTGACCGCGATGCATGGCAAACAATTCCGATCTTGAATCGAGTAGCTTTCGATTATCGCGCAGAGTCACCGGACAAAAACCCTTGAGACCTCGCATTCCACCTCGCTCACGTATTTTTTCGGCATTCTCGCGCGCAGCATCCGTTTCATCGTCTTCCATTTCCAAACTCTTCTTTTCTTGGTCGGATGTCTCGGCCGTCACATCCGTCGTTACGGGATCGGGAATGATACCCATCTTTCGAAGCTCGTCAGCAAACGGGTCTTCACTGGCGTCCGAATGGGGCGCCGAAGAGATTTTTGGTGAGTCACTGGGTTGACCAGTTGGTGTTGTCTCAGCCTTTCTGCCGTCACTCAGCCTCTTTCCTGTGAATGGTCCGTTTTCCTGATCCTTGTCAATATCCTCGATATTTTCAATCTTCGTATCTTCTTCGCTGTTCTCGGTGAACACGTTGTTCAGATCATTGTTGTTATTCGACACGACCAATGCGGAGACCTCTCCCGAGGAGTAGGGCGTTCCTAGCACCTGCGACGGTTGCAATAGCGACATGGATTGCGGTGTCGCAATGTCCGGTTGAGCCTTTCCAATACCGAGAATGTCGTTGCTGGATTGCTGACTTTGCACCGTCAAGCCCGTCGGTTGGCTGGGAATATTGGAGAGCACTGGAATCGAAGACTTGGGATGACTCTCGGACATCTGTGTCGAAGCGACAGTTGGCTTTGTCGATGCGGCCTGATTGGTCCCTGCGATCGTTCTGGGGCGTGACTGCGATTGTGTGGGTTGAGTGGGCAACGTGTTTTTGCCTGGAAACCGTGGTGGTAGAACTTGTTGCGTTGGCGGAATGGGAGCAATATCTGCTCGATAGCCGTTGAGAACGGCCGTCGATTTCTGATCCGTGTGATTTGGCAAGAAACTGCGTAGAAATCCCAACTTCGACTTGCTCGTGGATCGCTTCGACAAGCCATCGGGAGTCGGAGTATTCGTGGACGACTGTGATTTCAATTGCGGCGACTGTCCGCCGGCTTGAGGCATTGTCAAATTTGAAACACTGCGGCTGGGTGGAATCATTTGATTACGAGCAGGCTGGGCGACACCCGGATTGGTCGTTTTTGCCTGTTGCGGTGTGACTGGCATTGGAATCAGGCCGGGCGCCGGAGACGTTTGCGACCCGGTTGCTGGGACGGGGTGCATTAGTGGCTGATCGGGCATTTCTCGCCCGTCTTTTTGATAAAGCAACTCTAATTCTTGCATCACTTTAGAGCTTTGCTTCGATGTCGCTCCCACATCCGTTCTTGTTTCCGACACCGCCTGGATCACAATCTTCGGACGTTGATTCAATTCCCGCTCAAGGGGAAGTCGATTGGGAGCGGGCGTGAGTTGAACCGTTCTCCCGAGCACGGTGGACGCTCCGGTACTCGGATTGGGCTCAACGAGTCTGTCGTCCGCCCGGGATTGTTCAACGTCGAAGATTCCCAAGACGACTACAAATCCGATGGCTATGTCCCTGACAAAATTCTGGTGTCTGTTATCACAAACAATTCGATTCATCACAGATTCTCCCTTAAAGACAGGATCGCGTCAGATCCAATCCAGCGGACGTAGTCTCTCGTTAGGCGGAGGCATAAATCACCGACTCCGGAACCTCACGCTCCCAGGGAATACGAGGCGACCGATCTGGAATCCAGCGACGATACCGCAGCATTACATCGTCGCAACGATAGATGACCGTGCGACGATTCTACCGTTTGTGCTTCATATTCCTCCCCTAACATCGAAACGAGCCTTGCGACCCGAAAAAAAATAACAGTCTCCCCATTCAACGCAGACTAACAGGCGTAGAGAAATGGAATTCTGCGGCTCGAGAACGCAATCTCTTTCCCATCAATAATTTCGGAAAATCTTGTCAATGGTTCAGAAAGAAGGAATCCATTTCATCGATAATCCGCTGCGAGCTTTTTCCGCCCGCATCGAGCTGAAACGTGCGCGAATGTATTGACGTGGCGTCAATCAAAATTGTCAGGACATCGCTCGGCAGATACGGCATCACGCGATCCGCCCATTCGATCAGGGCCACCGTATCTTCTGCCAGCAATTCATCCAGCCCGAGATCGACGAACTCTTTCGGATCCCGCAAGCGATAAGTATCGCAATGCTTCAGAATCAACCGCCCAGAATATTCTTGGATCAATGTAAACGTCGGGCTGTTGATTTCCTCAGGCTCAACACCCAAACCCTCCGCGACAGCTTTTACAATTCGTGTCTTACCGGAGCCAAGATCTCCGACTAAGCCAACAATGGCCCCCGGAAACAACGAGATGGCAAGCAGCTTTCCAAATTGTTTCGTGTCTGCTTCCGATTCGGAGACAACATTCATTCGACTGCGTTCGCGGTGTATGAGCTTCAGCATGACGACCTGCTGCTAGATTGTTTTTAGTCGATCGTTTTCCAAAATCCACCGCGAGTATGGTCATACTCCACCTCACCGCCTCGAATCGTTTCGTCCACGTGGTCCTCCTGAAAAACCGTTCGGCCAAGAACCCATGTCCTCACCGGCCAGCCTTTCAATGTCGTTCCGTTCCAAGGACTCCAACGGCACTTCGTCTCCTGCTCGCGATTGCGAATGGTGCGTTGGCAATTCATATCGACCAACACGAGATCGGCATCGTAGCCTTCCGCGATCCTCCCCTTGCCAATGATGTCCCACACACGGGCCGGCGCATCGCACATCCAACGGACGACATCCTGCAGTGTGCAGAGTCCCCGGTTGACGCTGTCAAGCATTAAAGCAAGTGAATTTTCGACAGCTGGGATGCCCGAAGGCGATTGCGGATAGGGCTGCTCTTTCTCTTCCAGAGTATGCGGAGCGTGATCTGTCGCGATGACCTGCAGTCGACCATCATGCAAGGCTTTCCATAAGCCCGCATTATCCGCAACCGTTTTAATCGACGGATTGATCTGGACCAAGGAACCGAGCTTTTCATAATCGTTCACGTTAAAGAACAGATGGTGCGGACAGGCCTCAGCGGTGATCAAGTCACGATGCCCTTCCAGCAACTCCGTTTCTGCCGTGGTGGAAACATGTAAGACGTGAAAACGATGCTGATGGCGAACGGCCAAATCTAAAGCGCGACGGACAGACACAACAGCCGCTCGCTCATCGCGAATGCGAGAGTGATCAAAATAGGTCCACTCGCCTCGGAGGGAATCACGATTCGCTCTAATGGTTGACTCATCCTCGCAGTGGGCACAAATGGGCAGGGTGGTTTGGGCAAAGATCGCCTCCAGCGATTCCTGATCGTCAACCAGCAGATCCCCCGTACTCGATCCCATAAAAATCTTGATTCCAGGTGTGCGTGTCGCCGATTGCAATTCGCGCAGATTGCGTGTCGTGGCACCAATATAAAATCCGTAGTTGACCAAGGACTTCTGAGATGCCATCTCTAATTTTTCGGCGAGGAGTTGGCACGTTGTCGTCGCTGGTTTCGTGTTTGGCATTTCCAGAAATGTTGTCACACCCCCTTTCGCGCACGCTCGCGAGGCGGTTCTGAGATCCTCTTTATGAGTCAGGCCTGGTTCTCGAAAGTGGACCTGATCATCAATCACACCCGGTAATAGACAGAGACCGTCAGCACGTACGGTTTCATCAATCCGAACTCCGTTCGGAGGGTCAATTCCGACGATTTTTTGATTCTCAATCAAAATGTTTGTTTGCTGAAGTCCGTTCGGCAGGGCACATGTGGCCCCCGTTATTAGAGTTCGCATGAATTTCGACTTTCGCAGAAGTTCTTCTCACCGTCACAGCACGCTCACGAAACAGTCATTTCTCAATCATCCGGGATGCCCACGATAACCGCCACTGGTCAACGGGTGGCGTCACCGCGTTCCTCTTTTTTCACGATTTTTATTTTTATCGGGACGTTTTTTCGCGAAACGTCGTTTCGATCTTTTGAGCAGGAGACGCTTTTAGATCCAGACAGGGCGCGTCTCTACATTCGATGAAATGGAATCTGCCACTGTTCCTCGTGTCCGGAAAGGATCGCTCTGAATTCGCCTTCGGATTCTGCGAATTCCAACCTCTCCATCGAAAGACAATGCTGAGGCGACTGTTGGCCCTCAAAAAAGTTGTCTGGCAACTCGCTATGGGTAGCTCACCAAAAAAGTATCGCCGTCGCCGGTCCGAGGGGAATGGACTGACGACAGCGATCCCAGACTGCCGTTTCCACGGCATGGATTGAAAGCGGCCAGTACGAAGTGTTGTTTTATCGCGGATGCGTCTCTGCGTTGCGACTTTCATTGGCACGGCTTGGCCGTGCCGTTAACTCTGAGGCGGAATCTGAGGTGCGAAGTTTGTACGGACGGAAAAACGGCCACTTTACAATTGGACCTGTTTTCAACGAGCCACGTTATCGTCCCGACAATCTGTGGTCCACTCAATGGCATTCGTCATCGAATGACTGGCTGGTGGGGGTGTTATCGGGTGAGGGTGGATTGAACTCAAACGGTTTTGTTTCGAGCATCAACGCACCGCATGTGCTTGCCGAGCGTTTGAATCTCAACAAACCGGCTGCGTTGAGTTTTCGGCGCGTCATCAAAATCGTCATCCCTCTGGGGACCTCAATGCTCTTCATCCGTCTTGCGTGTCAACTCTTGAGGCCTGCTGCTCGCGAGCAGCCTTGCAACCTCATGGGGCCGCCGACAGCCCACGTGTCCATGAACGTTTTGACCGATCGGCAGAAACTGGCGTTCTCTGTTGTGTCCCTGATCAAGACCGCATGATCCAGACGCTTGTTCCGCTCTTGCGGCCTCCGGATCTGAAGCCCCTATTGCCGCCGTTGACGCCTGTCATTTGTGAACGCCACGCCTCCAGTCTCTCTGAGTGAATTGCGGGAATCCTTTTTGTTCGTGAAACTAGCACCTTGGCAGCACTTGAACTCTTGAAAAGCATTTTTACTGTGAAGCCGCAGTCCAAAACTACTGCCTCGGTACATGGTCCCGATAACGGGGTGTCATGGTTTGTTCAGGGAACCGCTTGGTGTCTCGGAATTTTGGCATGCTTGGCCGCGATGCTGGGGAGAATTGCGGAATGGGATCCGGCATTCGCCACTGCTCAACTGCTGTGGTTGCTGGCCGCGCCTATTTTCATCATGCTACCGAATCGTCGACGAACCTTGGTGATTCCGCGTCGGGTGTCAAAAGACGGCCTCTCGATGGACTGGCTGCTCGCGACGCTCGTGGGAGGAACGTCTCTGGTCGTCAGTGCTGGAATCGGTGCATTCCTTGGCGATTTACCGCCCGCCTATCACGATGAATACAGTTACTTATTCCAATCTAAAACTCTTTTATTAGGTCATTTTTCTGTTCCGAGTGCCGCGATTCATCCCGAACTCTTCGACCAGATGCATGTTTTAAACGAAGGACGAATGGCGAGCCGTTATTATCCAGGCACAGGCCTTTGGCTGGCTCCGTTCGTTGCCATGGGGCATCCTTATTGGGGGCCGAGACTGGCCACAGCTCTGGCCACAATGCTGACCTACTGGACAGGGCGTGAACTCGGTGGGCGATTGAGCGGCTGTCTAGCCGGACTGGCGATGGCACTGTCGCCCGGCGTTGGACTGTTTGGAAACACACTGCTTTCTCATCCTCCGACGTTAGTCGGTCTGGGACTGTTTTTTCTGGGAATGATCCGCCTTCGGAGAACGCGTTCTGGCTGGGACGGATGTTTGGCCGGTTGTGGTCTGAGTTACGCCATGATTTGCCGCCCAATGACCGCTGCAGGAGTCGGACTCCCCTTCGGCATCGATCTCCTCTGGTGGTTGTTTCGTGAACATCAATCGCCGGCAAGCCATTCCATTCCGAAAGACCCGATTCCTCGCACGATTCGTATTCGTCGTCTTTCCATTTTGATGGGGCTGGGACTACCGCTGATCTGTGGTTGGTTGATCATGCTCGCTTACAACCATGGTATCACAGGCGCCTGGTTAAGATCTCCGTACCAGCTTTACACTGACACCTACACGCCAAGACACGTCTACGGGTTCAATAACGTAGTGCGCGGCGAACAGCAACTCGGACCTAAAGTCATTGAACACTATGATCGATGGGCAGAGAACCTGACGACGTCTCTCGCCGTGAGCAACGCGACCAACCGCTGGTTTGCGAGTTGGATTTGGACTTTGGATGTTCTACCACTCTTACTGACCAGCGTAATCGTTCTGGGAACCGCTTACCGACTTGACCGCCGATGGTTGCTCTTGGGAGGAGCGATCTTGAGCCTCCACCTGATCCACATTCCCTATTGGTACGTCGGAATCATGGGCTGGCATTACGTTTTCGAATCGGCTCCGATATGGTGTTTGTTGCTCGCGGCGGCCACGCAGAGATTGTTGACAAGCTGGCATCAATCGAGGTTATACGCCATGCCGAGATGGTGGATTGGTTTGGTGGGTTTGTCGATTGCCGGAAGCTATTACGCACCCGCCCGATTCTGGAAGCCGCGGATTCAGAACGCCATCGGCTCACTGGCCTACCCACGGCATCAACAAGCAAATTTTCGACGCTGGGTTAATGAATCAATCCCTGACCGACCGGCTCTCGTCCTCGTCGATCAGCGGGAATCTGAGGCCAGTCATTTGGACTTCGTGCATAACGATCCTGGCCTCTCGTCAGAGATTATTTATGGTCGATTGCCTTCCCAAGAAGCCGAGGTCATGGCGCTCACTCACGACATCACCAGCAGAACAATTTTCGTCGTTTCTCCAGCCCGGCGAACGATCACGCGACTCTCACAATAATGGCTAGCGAGGAAAAGATCTCAACCTGTCACGAAATCCTTCTGCTTGTACCTCGCGAGCCGGTGTCCTACGATTGGGGCCTAAGTGTTGGAGACCTGACGATTTTCGGAGCAGACACATGTCGATGGAGACAATCGAGAAGACGATTCTCGTGATTGATGATGATCGAGAGATCGCCACGATGTTAAATGAGGTATTACAAAGCAACGGCTATCGAGTTTTGCTGGCCCAAAATGGTGCCGAAGGCCAGAGACAAATCGAAGCGCAAAGGCCGGATCTGGTGATCACGGATATGATGATGCCGCGCATGGGCGGATTTCCAGTGCTGGAGTTTCTGAAGACCTTGGAACATCCGCCGGCGGTGATCATGATTACGGCCAACGAGGGAGGTCGCCACAAAGCGTATGCCGAAATGCTGGGTGTTGCCGACTATCTGCGGAAGCCATTTACCATAGACGCTTTGCTGGAATCGGTGGAACGCATTTTTTCTGCGCAAGACCGTCCTTCGGATCAGGACGTGATTCCAAAAAAGACGCCCAGTAAACGCCCTCCGAAGGAGAACGACGCGGAACCCGTATGAAATCACGTGTTCCGCTGAAATAAGGATCACAACTCAAACGAGCGACGCGAACACCGTGCGGGCCGGTCACCAAGGCTTGAGCCTGTTCCCGGTCTTGGCTTGACTTGCGATTCAATCGAATCCGACATTTCGGTTGATTTGACGAGCTTCGTCCGACCACAGCAGTTTGTCGAGTGGATCTTCGGTTTCGGCCCGTCGGTTACTGCGTCCGATCTTGCCGGCATCTGTCCGCCAATCGGCCTTCGTTTGTTCGATTTCTGGTTCCCATTGCTCTTTTCGTGCGGACGGAATCAATTTGCTAAACTTGAAGCTTGATGATGAGCACCCGGTTGCGAAACTCATAAACAGAACAATAAAACTTAGCGTTCGTGGCTGCACGATTCGTCTTCTCCACTTTTTTCAGACTTCTGTCCCCTGATCCACTGAGGTCGGCGCAGAACTCCACTCTGATCTTTGCGGCTTATCTCAGAAATGCGAAACTCTGTCGAGACGATTTGTGCGTGAATGTTCCAATCCTTGCAACACTCTTCTTCATTCTGAATTCATTCCAATGACACCATTCGCCGCAGGCCTTGATGTTCTGGTGGTTGCGCCCCATCCCGACGATGCTGAAATTGGCGTTGGCGGAACGATCGTTCGTTGTAAGGAGCAGGGACTGACCGTGGGCATTGTCGATTTGACGTCTGGGGAACCGACTCCCTACGGTTCAGTCGAAATTCGCCAGCGAGAAACATCGGTTGCTTCAAAAAAACTGGCTCTCGACTGGCGTCAAAATCTGAATCTTCCGAATCGATCCCTTGAGCCAACTCTCGACGCACGCCGCTCTTTGGCCTCGGTTTTTCGGCTGACGCGGCCAAAGTTGATTTTGGCTCCCTATTGGGAGGATAGTCATCCCGATCACATCGCTGCGTCACAGCTCGTTGATGCCGCTCGTTTTTGGTCAAAACTGAGTCAAACGGATATGCCCGGTGAACCGTATCTTCCGCCGCGAATTCTCTACTTTTTCAGCATCCATCTGCGAATTCATCCTCAACCGGCTTTTGTCTTTGACATCAGCGATGCAATCGACGCAAAACTGGACGCGGTCAAAAGCTTCGAGAGTCAGTTGGTGACGGGTCGATCCACCGAGTTCCCCACGGTGTTGGATGATATTCACGATCGGGCCAGATATTGGGGATGGAGCATCGGTAAGAAATATGGGGAACCGTTTGCCAGTCGGGAAACCATTCGCATGGCAAGTTTCTGCGATGTGCTTTGATCCGCTTTTTCGTGAAGGCGTTGCAGTCGTTCATACGGCCTTGCCCTCCGCAGGTTGCGCACACTGATCACCGTCGAGCCGAACGTCCTCGGGGATCTCGCCTGCTCCTGGCTGACAACCTCGGCCAAGCCGATCATGACGCGATCTTGCCTGCGGCACGATGTCTCGGCTTCTGATTCGCAGTACCGCAACCCACGATCCCAAGACTCGGAACCAATGATCCGGCGCGAGACATCGGGCGTGCTAGCAGTGACGACTTCAATCAAGCCACGTGGCCTGTCGCAACGGCGTTTTATGAACCGGAGGATGCCGTCCCGCCGTGACTCGCTGGAACAGCACGACACGGCTCAACTCGACAACCATCCAACACTTAAAAACGAAGCGTCCAGAGAAAGAGGTAGCGTCTTGGCGATTTCCTGAGCACACAATTGGACGACGACTAAATCACTCGTTGTCGTCAAAAAATCACGTTTCACGGTGAAACAAAAGCAAAAAAGTAAAACAGAAGACCGGTGACCGAAGTCAGGACAATGTCGATGCTGCAGAGCCAACCCAGTATCTTGTGAACAGCGCTGTGTTCAGACGGCTGTGGAGGAGAGGGAAAGTGAACTAACGCCAGTCCGATTGTTGCCATCCAAAGCACCGGAGTGGAGATCGCAAACCAAAGGTGAATCGACAGGACTTGGCGGACAAAATTCAGCTGTTCATTGGTCAACTTCACTTCGCGTTTTCCAACGACATTCAACCAGCCTCCCTGAACCCACTGCAAGTCAATCTCAAACAAGCCAACCGCCAGCAGCAGCACGATGCTCAACAACAGTTGCAACCTACGGTGGAGTCCATAGCGTTTTTTCCGTTTGACGGCGGTAAGGCTGTAGACCAAGACCGGCAAAATCAAGACGAGCGCAACAACGACAAAGTCGAGCATGAACGACGTGCGGAATCCCAGAAATCCATTCTTCATCGTAACCCCTAACTCCTGTTCGAATAGTCTTCGTGACGGAAAGTACGAAATGCGGGTAGACGCGTCCAGTGGCTGACGGATATCTGCCAAGGCCCTCGTGACATACGACCTCACTGAGTCACCTACGATTTGGTGAATTGGAGTCTGGAAACCGTCTGTCCCGCCTCTTTCCGCCGACAGCAATGGATAAAACATGCGTCTGCAACAGAGCTGAAAGGGGACTTGTGGCAGAATCGATTGCGGAGCGAGGCACGAAGCGGCCGAGATGGATTTTGTTTGCTGGAGCATGCCCCCATTGAATCCCGTTTTCGCTTCAAGACGATGAGTAAATCGGCGAGATTTTAGCGATTGCCACCAGCGTAAATTCTCCTCTGGATGAAGCCGATCTGGAAAGCGGCATCTGTCAGAAAATGAGTGTTTGTCGGCTAGGACGTGATCGTCACCGCCTCAGCAACACTGTGCCGCGTCTCGTGGTGACAGATCATTGTCAACACGAGATTTTTGAATGAATTCCCGGCCTTGAATGGGGTCGGCATCTGTGCACAGCAACACGGAGGCTGAAAAACCGTGTTGAATTCATACAGGAAGTAGCCGTGAAAGACGTCGCGTCTTGCCGCAGGTGACTCCATCATACCATCAAACACGTCGGCATGATGGAGTCACGGTAGAAGGACCGGCGATCCTGTCGCAATGACCCCGTTCGACCGGCAGAAATCTCGGCCCACGACAGGAGCCTTTGTGTGTCACTTTGATACTAACCGCTCGGCAACAGCCTCGACTGGGTCGAATATAACGATTCCCCCCAACCTGTTTTTCAAGAATTGGATTGATTTTGCCATTTCGACCGGGCAGATGGCATCGTTGTCAGTCGATAGATCCGTGCGTAGCGATGCTTTTCTTGCTAGCCCGTGCCTCTTCAAGGTCGAAGTCGCGAACGGGATTTTTTGCTGCAAGTCCAGGGAGGGATGTGATGCGGGCGTTACTCAGCTTGCGGATTCGCTCATTGGCTTATGTCGTTGCCGGTTGTCTGATCTTTGCCGGGCCGTGCCCTGGACAGGATCGGGACACCGCTCCTCGGAATGATTCCACGCTTCCGCAGGGCCAATTCGTCAATCGCATCTTGAATGATGCCCAGGGTGTCCACAAATATGTGGTATTTGTACCCGCGAATTATCGGGCGGACAAGAAGTGGCCGGTGATCCTCTTCCTGCACGGTGCCTGTAATCGAGGTGTCGACGGCCGGTCCCAACTGGTTTCCGGATTGGCTCCGTCGATCCGCTTGCGGATGTCCGACTATCCCTTCCTAGTCGTTTTTCCGCAGTGCGAAAACATTGGATGTCGCGTGTTGGGCGGATGGACCGATCTGCCGGATGATGCTGCTCGAGCCCTGCTGATGTTGGATTCTGTCGAGAAGGACTATAACGTCGATACGAAACGCGAGTGTCTGGTCGGACTCTCGATGGGTGGGTCGGGAGCTTGGGATATCGCTGCCAAGACCCCGAATCGTTGGGCCGCTCTCGTACCCGTCAGTGCCATGGCTAATCAGAAGGACGCACCGAAGGTCGCGGGAATTCCGACATGGGTTTTTCATGCGACACATGACCCGCTGGTACCCACGAGGGTGGCAACCAACATGGTTGATGCCATCAAGATCGCTGGCGGCCACGCCTACTTTTCCGAAGTGACCAAGAAAGGCCACGACCTGAGCAATGTGGTCTTTACACAACAGTCGTTCACCGATTGGTTGCTCGATCCAAAACAGAAACCCAATCAAGATCTGGAATGGATAGAACCCAAGGGCTACAGCAGCGGTCTTGATTTAGAGGTGCCGTTTGTGCCTGGGGCCGAAGTGGCTCGGGCCCTCCGTTTTCGGGTATGCAAGGACGTGCTGGATGCGCTTTGCTACGCCGCACCGAAAAACCTAGCGCAGAAGCCGATGTCGGGTTCTGTTGCCCCCGTTCACCAAAGCACGAAGCTCGGTGGTTTTCTGCCGCTCTCTGTTGCGTTGTCAGGACTGCATTACCAAGGTCAGATCGAGCAGGTGCGAATCATCCCCAAGGCCCCTAACCGCTTGATTCTTCAAGCCGGTCTTCGCAATTTTACAATGACCGTCCAGAACTCTCAGGTCAACGGCAAACTGATGTTGTCCGCCTCGGCAGGGCCAATGAACGTCGTCATTGGTCATCGCGCTCCTGTCTGGCTGACAATGGAACTGCGGCCCCATGTGCAAAACCATCGCTTGCAACTGAACCTGACAGGAATGGACTTTCAGATTCCGGCGGACAACTGGTACGTCACGGAGCCGAGCGGCGTGCATGTCCGTGGCCTGCCCTTCTTGAACAGCAAGGTGTCCGAGGGACTGGTCAACGGTGTCTATTCCCGCAAGGGAGAGATCGAACGTCAGGTGTTGAACAGTCTGCCCTCACTGGTTCAAAACTTCGAAACCAAGATCAACGATATCATGTATGCCAAGACGCTGTGCATCGGACAGATTTCGATGCCGATGTGGCAACCACGATTGAAGATGTTTCCCGAAGAGATTCTGATTGATGACGACGGGATTACGATGGTCTCCGGAATCACGTTGTGTACCCTAGGGCAAACACCGAAGGGCTTGCAGGCCGCGAGTTACGCCGCTCCGAAAGAGTTCCCCGCACCGATTAAGACCGGTGTGGAAGTCAACGTTTCGGAAAGCGTCGTCCCTGCCTGGAGCAAATTAATTATCAATGGCAAGGTGAGCTGCTTCAACGTCTTCGATTTCACTCCGCCCGAGTACCATGCTCTGGCCGATCGCGAATTCCTTCAAGAGATCATTCCCGATCTGAAAAAGTACGGGGAAAAAATGGAAGCGAACGTCGATTTCTATCTGCGGGATCCAATCCGTCTACGGACACCGGATCTGTCATCAGCCTCGCGAATGATCGAAAATGCCCCCGGCAATCTGATGACTCTGTCGCTGTCGTCAGTGCCGCTGCGTGTTGCGATCCGCCAACAAGGTGAGTCCAAGTGGACACCCGTGGGCGAACTCAACATGTCCATAGAAAGGGAATATGCGCCCCACGTGAAGAAAACGGGGTTTGTCGGACGCGGGTTGAAATTTG
>Ga0315293_10003365_pt1 | contig 15393 bp, 12 predicted proteins | sample YL17G13_20_MG_FD_203071 | JGI IMG/M metagenome (GOLD analysis project Ga0315293, IMG submission 203071) | Sediment microbial communities from Yellowstone Lake, YNP, Wyoming, USA - YL17G13_20 | ecosystem: Environmental > Aquatic > Freshwater > Lake > Sediment | place: USA: Wyoming | collected...
CCGCGGTCCGGTTACGTGATCGAGAAGAAGATGGTGGCCGGTTCCAACGTGGAGCCGGGCATGACGCTGCTGGAGGTGGCCGACCTGTCGGCGGTCTGGATCGAGGCCGAAGTGTACGAGAAGGACATCGCGCTCTTGGCGCCCGGCCAGAAGATCGAGGCCGCCGTGCAGGCGCTGCCCAACCGCACGTTCGTTGGCAGGCTGGCCCTGATCTATCCCCGCCTGGACGTGGCCACGCGCACCAATCGAGTCCGCTTCGAGCTGGCGAACCCGCGGCACGAGCTGCGTCCCGGCATGTTCGCCACGGTGAGCATCAACACCCCGCTGGAGGACATCGAGCCTTTCAAGAGCCTGGTGCGATCCAAGGCGCCGATCGTGCTGGCCTCTTCCGGCGGCGCCACGGAAACCGGCGGCGCCGCGGGAATCACCGGCCCCGACGATAGGCCGCGGTACGAGTTCCTCGTGGTGCCGGAGCTTGCGGTGATCGACACCGGCACGAAGAAGGTCGTCTATGTCCAGCGCGAGCCGGGGCTGTTTGAAGGACGGGAGGTGGAGCTTGGGTCCCGCGTCGAGCTGCTCGAAGGGGGCCGCAGGGTGGACTACTACCCAGTGGTCAAGGGGCTCGCGGCGGGCGAGCGGGTCGCGGCCGCGGGCGCATTCTTGATCGACGCCGAAACGCGGCTCAACCCGGCCGCCGCCTCGACCTACTTCGGCGCCACCGGCGGCTCCGCGTCGAGCGGGCGCACCAGCCAGCCTGCCGCCTCCAGCCCGCGCCAAGGCGACCAGACTTCGCGGACTCCGGCGGCAACGGAGCTTTCCAAGGAAGACCTGGAAAACATCTCGCAACTGCCCGAGGCAGATCGGCATCTGGCCCTCGCCCAGCGGGTCTGCCCGATCACCGGCGCAGCACTCGGCTCGATGGGCGTTCCCGTCAAGATCACCCTCCGCGGCCAGCCGGTCTTCCTTTGCTGCAAGGGCTGCGTCGGCAAGGCCAAGCGGGAGCCGGAGGAAACGCTGAAAAAAGTTTCCCAGATGCCCACGATGAAGACTCAGTAGCAGGAGGCTGCTGCATGTGGCACAGCCGCCCTCGGCTGTGTCTTGCACCAAGGTTGGCGGAGCAGTTGTACGAAGGTTGGGGCAGCAGTTGTACTGCTGCCCCTTCGGTACGGCAGTGCAACTGCCTTCCCACGGCGGGAAAGCGGCACAGCCGAGGGCGGCTGTGCCACGTGTACAGGATCTTCCCATGATCGGAAAAATCATCGAGTTCTCCATCCGCAACCGGTTCATCGTCATCCTGCTCTCGCTGGGGGTGGTCTTCTGGGGCATCCACGCCGTGATCAACACGCCCGTGGACGCCATCCCCGACCTATCCGAAAACCAGGTGATCGTCTTCACCGACTGGATGGGCCGCAGTGCGCGGGAGATCGAGGACCAGATCACGTATCCGCTGTCCGTGAACCTGCAAGGGTTGGCAGGAGTGAAGGCGGTGCGGTCCTCCAGCGAGTTCAACTTCTCGATGATCAGCATCATCTTCGAGGACAACATCGACTTCTACTTCGCGCGCCAGCGGGTCTTGGAGCGGCTCACGCTGTCCAGCACGTTTCTGCCGCCGGGCGTCGTGCCCTACCTCGCCCCCGACGCCACCGCCCTGGGCCAGATCTTCTGGTACACCGTCGAGGGCGAAGGCTACGACCTGGGGCGCTTGCGGGCCATCCAGGACTGGTACGTCCGTTATCAGCTCAACTCGGTGCCTGGAGTGGCCCAGGTGGCTTCGGCGGGCGGGTTCCCCATCGAGTACCAGGTCGACGTCGATCCGGGCAAGCTCCGCGCCTACAGCGTGACGCTGGGCGAGCTGTTCTCGGCGGTGGCCCGCTCGAATTCCGCCGTGGGCGGTAAGACCGTGCAGAAGGGGAACGCGGAATACATCGTCCGCGGCGTGGGCTGGATCCGCAATACCAAGGACATCGAAGACATCGTGGTCAAGGCCGACCCGGAAAAGGGCACGCCGATCTACGTCTCCAATCTCGCTACGGTGAGCCTGGGCCCCGAGTTCCGCCGCAGCGTCCTGGAGAAGGACGGCAACGAAGCGGTCGGCGCGGTGGTGATGATGCGCCACGGCGAAAACCCGCTGGCCGTCACCAAGCGGATCAAAGAGAAGATCGCGGAATTGCAGCCCGGACTGCCCGAGGGCGTGCGGATCGTGCCCTTCTACGACCGCACGCGCCTGATCCACGGGGCGATCGAGATGATCACGGGGACGCTCACCGAGGAGATGATCATCGCCTCGGTGGCGATCACCTTGATCCTCATGCACTTGCGCAGCGCGCTGGTGATCTGCATGACGCTCCCCATGGCGGTGCTGGTGTCGTTTATCTTGATGCGGCACTTCGGGATTGCCTCGAACATCATGTCGCTTTCCGGGATCGCCATTTCCATCGGCATCCTGGTGGACCAGGCGATCGTGATGGTCGAAAACGCCACGCACCACCTGACCGCCCATTTCGGCCACCGCAAGATCACGGGCGACACCCGGGAGATTGTGATCCCGGCGTGCCGCACGGTGGGCCGGCCGATCTTCTTCTCGGTGATGATCATCCTCATCTCCTTTATCCCGGTGTTCGCCCTGAGCGGCCGCGAGGGAAAGACTTTCCATCCGCTGGCCTTCACCAAGAGTTTCGCGATGATCGGGGTGGCGATCCTCTCGATCACCCTGGTGCCGGCGCTAATCCCCACGTTCATCAAGGGCCGGCTGCGGAGCGAAGAGGACAGTTGGCTCGTCCGGAATCTGATCAACATCTACAAGCCGTGGCTCACCTGGCTCATGCCGCGCCGCAACCTGGCGATGTGGTTCTTTTCGTTCCTGCTGATCATCGGGGCGGGACTGTTCCCCCTGGATGCGATCACGGGCATCGACTGGCGGATCTGCTTCCTGACCGTGGTGGCAATCACCATGACGGCCACCATCATCTTCATCGTCGGCTGGCACTGGCAGGTCCTCTCCTTCCTGACCCTTGCGGCCGTGGCGCTCTGGGCCTACAACTTCACCAAGATCGGCACCGACTACATGCCCCCGTTGGACGAAGGGAGCATCCTCGACATGCCGGTCACCGTCCCCCGCGCGTCGGTCACCCAGGTGGTCGACGACCTCAAGGCCCGCGATGCCCTCTTGCGGCGGTTTCCCGAGGTGGAGATGGTCGTGGGCAAGGCGGGCCGGGCGGACACGCCCACCGACCCCTCGCCGCTGGACATGGTGGAGAGCATCATCACCCTGCGGCCCAAGGAGTACTGGCCCAGGCGCAAGCTTAAGTACCAGGACGCCGAGAAACAGACGGCCGTGGTGCTTTCGGCCCTCCAGGAACAGGGCCTCATCGAGCCCATCGAAAAGGAATCGGATCACCACGCGATCCTCGCCCCCGCCACGATGAACGCCAGGATGCGCTTCGACGAGACCATGCGGGAACTGGCGCTCCAGCGCCACGCCGAGTTCGAGGCGGCGCTGGGCCCGCGATTGCTGCGCGAGTCCGTCGCCGAGTTGACGAGCCGCTGGCAGAAGGCGGACCGGCTCCTGGAGCCCGTGAGCCAGTCCGACGCGGACCGCGTCGCCGGACAATTGGAAAAAGAGTTCGCCGCGATCCTGACTGCCGGGCCAGGCCAGGCGGACGTCAACCGGCTGGTCCGGCGGATTGCCGAGAAGCTGGCCTCCGAAAAGAAGGTCGAGTTCACTCCGGACCTCCTGGAGGCGCACTTCGGTTCATTCTACAACGCCTACCTCAACGTGATGAGCGTGATGGGGACCGGGCGGCCCACGCTTTTCACGCAAATGTTAGACTTCATCGAGAAGCGGCGCGATGCCCACTGGCGCGGGCAGTGCCGCCCACTGGATTACGAGCTGTTCGATCAGGCCGTGCCGGCCTACGACTGGTACGCCATCGAGGAGCTCCGCAAGGAGGCCCAGACCCAGGGCCTTTGGGCCGAGAAGACCGACGACGCCGCGGAACAGGAGAAGCTCAAGACGCTCCGCGCCGAGCTGGACGCGGCGTGGGCGCCCCACGTGTTCCTGTGGAAGTGTACGAAGGAATCGGGCAACGAGAAGGGCCAGCGCACCGATATCGTCAAAGAGATGGTCGGCAACGAGCCCTACACCGCCGTGCGCATGCCCGGCTGGTCCAACATCCCCACCCAGCCGATCATCAACCGAATCGACATGCTGGCCACCGGCGTGCGCACGCCGATCGGCGTGAAGGTCTTCGGCAAGGACCTGGACCAGATCCAGACGGTCTCCGAAGAGATCGCCGAGGTTCTCAAGGGGGTGCGGGGAACGGAGTACGTTTTCCCCGACCAGACCAGAGGCAAGGGCTACCTGGAGATCACCATCGACCGCCAGAAGGCGGCCCGCTACGGCGTTAGCGTCGGCGACGTCCAGGACGTGATCGAGACCGCCTTGGGCGGCAAGACGATTACCATGACCGTCGAAGGCCGCGAACGGTTCCCCGTCCGCGTCCGCTACGCCCGCGCCTTTCGCCAAGACGAGGAGGACGTTCGGAACCTGCTGGTCAGCGCCGCCATGCCCCCGATGGCGGAAAGCACGGGCAACGGCATGGGCGGGGGCGGCGGAACCAGCGGCGGTGGAATGGGCGGGGGTGCAATGAGCGGGGGCGGAACCGGCGGCGGCATGGGCCGTTCCGGGACCTCTACGCTCGCCGGCTCCAAGCCCGGACCCGTGCAGGTCCCGCTCTCCATGGTCGCGGAGGTCAAGGTCGTCGAAGGACCGGCCATGATCAAGAGCGAGAACGGGATGCTCCGGTCCTACGTCCAACTGGGCGTCACCGACCGCGACATTGTGGGTTATGTGGAAGAGGCCCAGCGGGTCGTGGCCCAGAAGGTCAAGCTGCCCCCAGGGATGTACATCGAGTGGAGCGGCGAGTTTGAGAACCAGGTCCGCGCCCGCAAGACCATGCAGGTCGTCTTCCCGGCCGTGCTCCTCTTGATCTTCGTGATTCTCTATCTGACCTATAACGACTTCGTCGACGCGGTGCTGATGATGATGGCCGTGCCCGAGGCCATGGTCGGCGGCGTCCTGCTGTTGGCGCTATTTGGCGACCGCTTCAGCGTGGCGGTGCAGGTCGGCTTCATCGCCTGTTTCGGCATGGCCACCGAGACCGGCATCATCATGCTGGTCTATCTCCGCGAGGCCCTTGAGAAACGCGGCGGGCTGGAGAAGATCGGCTCCATCGCGGAGCTGCGCCAGGCGGTCATCGAGGGGGCCGTACACCGGCTGCGACCGAAACTCCTGACCGAGGGCGTGGCGATTATCGCTCTGGCGCCCATGCTCTGGGCCACGGGGGTGGGCCACGAGGTGATCTCGGCCATGGCCGCCCCGGTGCTCGGCGGCCTGTTGATCGCCGACGAAGTGGTGGACATCTTCATCCCGGTCCGCTTCTACTGGGTCCGCCGGGCCCGCTGGCTGAAGCTCCATCCGGAGGCGGCCGAGACCGCAGGCACGACCTGACAACCGTGTGCCACTGCTTCGCAGAAGCAGTGCCGTAGCAGTGCAGGAGCACTGCTTGCCCAAGGGCAAGCAGTGGCACACCTCCGCTCAGCCCAACCTGTTGTGCCGTCCGACCTAGAACGGCCCGTCGCCGGCCCGCTGACCCTCGGGTGGCCGCTCGAACGCCTTCAGATACTTCGCATCGACTCCGCCCAGTTGGGCGGCGCGCCGAAAGAACGGACCGGCCCGCTCGGCCTGGCCGTCGAAGTGGAGAAAAACTCCGGTCAAGAAGAGCAAGTCGGCGTCCTGTGGATTCTCGCCCGCCGCGGTGGCCAGCATGTCGAGGTGGGCCGTCTTGTCCGCTCCATTGCCGCCGTAGAGCGAGTTCAGGCGAAAATCCGATCTCGGCCAGTTGGCGTCCAGGTCCAATCCCCGCTTCAGCGCCTTGGCGGCCGACTCGTAACGCCCGCTGGCCACCAGCGCCAATCCCTGACGGAAATAAGCGTCCGCCAGGCCCGGCGCGGCCTGCGACGCCATCCGGTAACGCTCGTAGGAGTCGGCGTACTTGCGCTCGCCGAACATCTTGTCCCCGAGGCCGATGAACCGCCGGGCCCGCGCGATCGACTCCGCGTTGGTCCCGCGTTGGGCGGCCGGCTTCTTCTCCTCCGGCACGTCGCGCGGGCTCGGCCGGAAAGCGCTGCCGCGCGGGGCGCTGGAGCGGTCCACGCCCATGAAACGCTTCACCGCCTCCGGTCCGTAGATCGACTCTGCCGGCACGTACAGCGGCGGCAAGATGATCGACCCATCGTAGTACGGGACGTAAACGGGGTAGCCCGGTCCGTACCAGTACCTGGGCCAGGAATACGACGGGTAGTACGGGTAGGCGCCCCAGTATGGATTCCAGCCGGGCGGATAAGCCCAAAGAAGCCGGCCCGGCTGCGGCGCCGCAGGCTTTGCGGGGCTCGCATCCGCCGGTTTCCCGGGCGGTCGGAGAGGAGCCTTGTCCGCGGGCTGCGGATCGGCGCCCGCGCAGTAGGTGCAAGTCGCCCCGATCGCCAGCCCGACGCCCACCAAAGCCACCAAGAAGGTTTTCATGGTCCGGCCTCCCCAATGTCCCGCGGTGACCGCAGGCCCCTGCACTCAATAGACCGAACGTGATGCGGAATGTGGCCGGCAACCCGCTCCACCAAGTCCGCCAGGGTTGTTGGCCCACGCTTGTCGTGGATGCCTCGGCGCTGAAAATCCTCGGGCTGGATCCCCCGTAAGATGCGTCCCATTTGCTTGCGGACGAGTTCGATCAGGGCAAGTTCTTCTTCGACATCCCGGCTGCCGTAGGCGAGGCGTGCAGCCAGTGCGTCGGGATTGCCGCCCGAAATCGCCGGTTCGTTCTCGGCGATCACCCGCTTCATCCGGTCGGCGTAGATCGGCTCGTAGTCGGCAATGTGGCAAACGACCTCACGAGCGGACCACTTGCCACGGATGGGCCGGGCGCGTCCAATTTCCAGCGGGGTCATCCCGGCCACGGCTTGCCGCAACGCCTGGGGACCGGCAAGGTAATCGTTGATCAGTCCGTCGTATTCCATTGAAGTGCCTCCAAGGGACGGCCGTGCGAGCCTACCCCTGATTCTATGAGGACCGACAGGCAAGGGCCAGTGACAGGACGGGCATGTGTGCTATACTGGGGTGCGGTGTTGCCCAAGAAGACTGAAGGAGGTATGCCATGCGGAAGTCCATTTTTGTCCCGGTGCTGTTCGCCACAGCTTTTCTCGTTACCGCTTCGGCGACTTTCGGCTCGGAGGCCGACGAGCTTCGGGAGAAGGCCCAGGCCATGAAGAGGGAGGCGGTCGAACTCAAGGAGCGAGGTCGTGTGCAAGCGGCTGAAGACCTTGCCCGCAAGGCCGGTGAACTTGCGGAGGCCGCTGAGCGATTGGAGGGGAAGCGTCCGAAGGTTTCGGAGCAGGAGATCGAGAAGCTCCACAGGCACCTGCAGGACTTGCTCGACAAGGAACGCCGAATGAAGGAGGCACGGGCACCGGAAAGAGACCTTGCCGAGATTCGAGATCGAATCGCCAAGACCGAGCGAGAGCTTGACGGTCTTCGTGCTGCCCACAAGAAGCAGGTTGAAGGAAGGAAAGGGCCGGGACCGCACCCGGAAATGATGGCGAAGCTCGAAGAGGCGGGTCGCCGGATCAAGCACCTTCGGATGGCTGCCGAGCACCTCCATGCAGCGGGAGCCGCTGACCTGGCCAAGCAGATCATGGAAAAGGCTGACGCCATCGAGCGGGAGGCCCGTGAGGCCAAGATGCGATTGATGGTGGAAGCGGAACTCCGTGGCGGGCCGGAAATGGGTGGCATTCCCGCACAGATCGAAGAGCTACGGCGAGAGGTCGGGCGGCTTCGGGAGGAAATGAAGGAGCTTGGGCAGCACGTGAAGGAGTTGGAGCGGGCCAGAAAGTAGACGAAATAGTCTGCCCCCTGGCACGCATTGGGTGCCAAGGTCGTTTGCCATACTGCTATTGGCCCGATCCCGAGCGCATCTTGGGTGTCGTGGGAGGAGGTGTCACATGGAGCCTGCGATCCAGGGCACTGAGTTCGGCAGCATTACCGTGGCCTGGGAGGTGTACGACCACGACATCGTGATCCCTTTGGGCGGCAACGTGAAGAAGCGGAAGAAGAAGCTCTCCAAGGGGCAATCTGGCACCTCCCACATAGTCTCTCTCGACGAAGCGAAGGACATCTTTGACGAAGGGGCAGAACGGTTGATCGTCGGCACGGGGCAGTACGGTGCCTTGAAGCTGTCGGAAGAGGCGGAGCGCTACTTCAAGGACAACGGGTGTTCCGTCGAGTTGCACCCCACTCCCCAGGCAGTTCAGGGTTGGAACGAAGCCGAAGGCCAGACCATCGGGATGTTTCACGTCACGTGCTGACGGGCCGTGCTTCCGCTATTCCCTCGCCAGCACAGCGGCCCGGCTCAATCGGACATGGGGCCGCTCCTGCACCCGAAAGCCGATCTCCTGGGCCAAGGACAGCATCGCCTCAAAATCCTTCGGCGTCACGTGCCCAATCGGCTCGACCACGAGCAGCTTGCCCGCCGGGCGAAGACATCCGTGGATTTCGCCCAGGAGTCGCCGAAGGTTGGGCACTTCATGGGCGGAGTAGAAGGCCAGGGCGAAGTCAACCGGGTCGCTGAGACCTATCGAGTCAGCTTCGCAGCGGTGCGTCGTGATGCGGTCTGCCACCCCGGCCTTCATCGCCCGACTCTGGAGCACGTCCAGCATTTTCTGCTGGAGATCCACAGCGATCACCCGGCCGCCATCGCCAACGAGCTTCGCCATGGCGATAGAGAACAGTCCCATCCCGCAGCCAAAGTCCATGGCGGTCATCCCTGGCTGGACGTGAGGACGGAGGATCTTCTCGGGGTTGTGGAGCAGCCGACGCAGGGGATTGTCGATGAAGTACCCGCCCCACGAAGGGCAAACGTGTTCGGCCACGGGTCCAAGCTCCTCAGACAAACGGATGCGTGCGACAGCCTGGGCAAAAGAGAGGCCGTTGGTCATCGGCGCATCATGTCGGCTTCACGGCGAATACCCGGCCACCTGTCCGGCTCTGCTAGGACACTTTGACGTATTCCTTCAAGCCCGAGAAGTCCACGGCAACGAAGGGCTCGTCGCCAACCACCCAAGCATCGTGCTCAGGCGGGATGAAGACGAAATCGCCCGGCTCAAGCTCGGTCTTCGTGCCGTCGTCCATCGCAATCACCAGCCGCCCGCTAAGGATGTACTGGATGTGGTGACTCTGGCAGCTTTCCGTTTTTGCCTGCGGCCGGACATCTTGGGACCACCTCCAACCCGGCTGCAAAGTGATTCTCGCTAGGGCCGTGTCTTCCAGGCTCACGTGCTCCAGTTTCCCGTGGGGGAACTCCGTGGTTTTGTCGGGCCTGCCGAGATTCTTCTTCGCCAGTTTCACGGTTTCAGTGATCATGATTGTTTCCTCCACCTTGTGCAGTAATCGTCACCCGGAGGAATTGTAGCAGGCAGAAACGAAGGCGGAATCACGACAGCGGGGATGGAGAATAGGCGTGCCACGTGGGATGCCTCGGGAGAGGCGCATCTATTCCTTCGGGTTTGCCACCCGCCCTACGAACAAGATGCTGCCCGTTCGGTTGTCCCGGATCACGAAAACAAACGGGTGGTCGGCCCGGAAGACAGGCGGCTCTTCCTGAACGGGAGCGGCCGTGGGAGCCATGACAACCCCCGTCGCTGCCGCCGCCTCCGTACCCTCCTCATTCACGTCCACGAACGCCTTGTGGACCACGGCAGAAATGAAAAGTTGCTCGCTGCGGCTCATCCGGGAGAAGTCGGCTTTGCCTTGATCGAATGGCAGGGTCATCCCCATGGATTGAAGCACATCCTTGAGGCTGAACTGTGAGGTCATCTTGAAACGGGGTAGGAATACCGACACCTTCTGAGGCCGCAGTCCCTTGGTCCAATCTCGAAGGTCGTCGTGAGTGATCTTCTTTTCCAACTCAGCCAACCCTTCCGTGGCCTTGGGGAGCAGGACGATCATCGAAAGCTCGCCCTTGGCATAGGGCATTTCCAGGACTTGCAGGTCATCGACCGCCCGATAACCGAACTGTTCGGTCTGGTGCATCGTGGGCACCGAAACCTCCTTGTCGGCCGAGACGTGAAACGGGGCGTCCTTCGTGGCACTCTTGTTGAACTTCTTCTGCCAGTCTCCCTTGAAGTAGATGGCATTGGTCAGCACCAGTCGGGTCCTGGGATCAAGCACTCCGGGGGCGAGCAGTTCCTTGATCTTCTCTTCCGTCTGCTTCTCGACCCACTGGTTGATCTCCCGGCGAGCCGCCTCGGTGTCCTTGGCGAAGTCCAGGACTCCCAACTCGGCTCCGTAATTCCTCCGGGTCGTCTGGAGGAACTCGGGCAGGAACTCGAACCCGTCCTGGCCCCAGAGACGGTTGGCAACTCGAAGCTGGTAGCCCTTCTTCGTGTCGGCAAGGAGGCTGCTGCGCAGGCGGGCCATGGCCTCGTGGAGTTGCGACTCGGGTACGGTGAAATGGAGCACCTCGGCCATCTGCTTCTGGGTCTCGCCCGCTGCCCCGGCATAGGTCATCGCCAAGGCGGCAGAGATGCTATGCGGCGAGAAGAACAGGTTCTCGGAGGTCTTGCCCTTGAGTTGGGCGTAGAGATTGGTGGCGAACTGGTTGTTTCCATTGACGACGGTTGACATCTCCGCTCCCTTCCGTTTCTCGCCCTTCCGGTCCTCGATCCTGGAGGCTTGGCCCACCGGTCTGATCGCATCGGCGGCAACGTAGGCTGTGATCCCCTCTTCGGATCGCACAAGGACGTAACTGCCCGCCTTCCGCAACAGCTTCACCTTCGTCCCCGGCTCGAATTGGCCATCCGGCGGTCGGGCCTGAGCGGGGCTGGTAGTGTAGTAGGCGGTCCTTGCGATGACGCTGTGCGTGACATCAGCCGCTTTCTGCTGCGGTTCAATGGCCGATGCCAAACGACTGACGGGCTGGACCACCAAGACAAGCCCGAAGGCGAACCCGACGACCAGAAGACTGCGTGCAGCCATTTGCTCCCTCCTTGCCTTGCTGGGCAACGTGCTAATCGGTCGCAACATCCGTCATTCTATGCGAGGGGACCAGTCGGGCAAACGAGCACCACCGCCGAGCTACTTGGGTTTCGCCCAAGCGGGCACTCGGACATCCGTCGCCGAGTCCTGGCCCGGTGCATACGGCTTGATGTCCAGAACCGGCGTGCCCTCGAAGGCGTCGATCTTCTCCACCTCGACCACGTTGTCCTTGACCGAGACGATCTTGCACAGGCTCAGGGCGATCAGGTTCGGCCGCACCGGGGACCGGGTGGCGAAGACGCCCGTCAGTGGGTTCTTCTGGTCTCCTCGGGGATGCACCTGGAGGATGGCCCGCTTCTCGGGCGTGTCGTTCTTGTCAAACCACCAGATGACCTGAACGTGCGAAAACCCGTCCAGTCCGAGCAAACCCGGCTGGTACTTCTTGTCCAACAAGATCAGGGTGCGCCCTGCGGCCGTTTGGACCTGGCCGATGGGGCGGACGGTGAAGGTCTTCTCTGCGTCCGCCTTGGTTTCGGCTCGGGTCACCCCAAGCGACAGCGAAACGAGCAGCACGGAAGTCGAGAGAACACAAAGCAGGTATTTCATGCCGATCACTCCTTCCAGAACACGACGTTGTACTGATCGTTCTCAACGCCGCCGAAGCCCTTGCTGAGCAGCGTCTTGCCGCCCCCACGATCCACACGCACCGATCCGACCATAGCGGCTGCCGTCGCCACAATGGTCTCGGGCTCCACCACCCACACGCCCCACGGCCACGAGTTGTCGTAGACCTTGACCTTTTCCTTCTCCAGATTGACCACCACGCTGTGCGTCATGTTGGGACTGAACCGAACGGCATCGATGGCGGGATCGACCGAACGGACCTGCCGCCATGGTTCGCCGCCTCTCATCGCTGCGGCGTAGGGTGTCCAGATGATGATCGGCCCCTTTTCTAGCCGAGCACGAAGCGCCTTGACGAGCGTCGCCTTCTCACCTGGATCGTACCGCACGAGCATCTCCCGGCCCTGCGGCGTGGGGATCGCCTTCGTCCTCAATGAAAACCGCTCGGCCTTCAAGTCCGTCACCGGACGCCCGTTCCACCGGATCGTCCCGGCCTGGACCATGTAGCTCGTCCACGGAGCCCAGCCGAAGTATCCGCCGAGCCCAAACTTGTCGAGGGCCGAGACGAAGACCCGCTTTTCGTATGATTCCCGGTCGCTGTTCCAACCCTCAACGCCGTAGAAGTGATCCAGCACGGTCGCCAGGGCGTTGTAGGAGCACTGGTCAAAACGCCCCTCCCAGAACAGGGCGTGCTCGACCTCGGGGGTTGCCAGCCGCACCTCGACCGGAGCCTGAAACGCCACCTCCACTTCTGCCTTTCTGAGCCAGTAATGGGTTCGCAGCTTGCCTGCCCGCCACTCCATCGTGTTCTCGCCCTTCTGGAGCTTGACGGCGATGGAGACGGGCGATTCGCAGCTTCCCTGGGCATCGGCACTGGCGAGGTGGACAACATCCAGAAATGCTGCCTTGGGTGCCTCGGGGAGTGAGAACTTCATCGCAAAGCGGCTCTTTTCGGCAGTGGTCAGCCGCAGATGGGGATGCTCGTCGGCGAAGATCGCATAGTCGCATTGAGCAAGGGAGATCCCCACGTTGCCCTTGGGCGGATAGTGGCTGAAGTCGCAGCAGAACATCACCACCGAGTGCCCACCCCAGTCGAAGTAAACGGGCTCGTCCTCGGCCTTCCCCTGGGCCAACACGATGACGGGCAATAGCAGCATCGGAAGGTTCATTGCATATCCCTTTACGTCCTGCAAGCGGCCTCGCCCGCCATCGCCACGCAGGTCACAGGCACCTGAAGGGAGGCCATCGAGGCGACAACACGATTGACCATGTTCTCATGCCGATTTCCCGCCAAATCCTGTCCGAGTTTACGGTCAGCGACACTACTGTACCACCCTGAGAGCTAGAGGCCCACGGCCGACCCGGGAAACCCGCCGACCATTGCCACGTAGCCGAGCTTCGGCCCCTTCTTCCCCCTTCTTGGCGGGGCTGCTAGAATCGTCTTGTCTTGGATCGAAGCAATCTTCCTCGAAAGCGGTTGGCATCTCTATGTCGCCGAATTCGGCTTGGCCTTCACCGACGAGCATTTCAAGAAAACTGCTGGGCAATCACACCTTGTGGGGCACAAGCCTTGCCATCCTGCTCGTCGTCGTGACCGTGACCGGCTGTCGGGAATCGGAGCGGGCAGTCGCCACAAACACCCTAGCCGATCAAGGCGAGACGCTGGCCGACTTGCTCATGGATGCCGACGCAAAGCAGTTTGCCGAACTGTTCCCGAAGTTCAAGGAGCATGGAGAGAAGGGGGTGAAACGGCTGCTGGCCGAACTCGATAGGAGACTTGCGGATTCTGCGACGGAAGAGGACAAGGAGAAGCTGGCCAAACGGCAGGAAAAGTTGGCGGGGCGGCAGGCCAATGCGGCAGTGGCGCTGCTCAGAATGGGCAAGCCCGAGAAGGTCTGGCCTTTGCTCAAGCACAGCCCCGATCCCCGAGTGCGGAGCTACCTCATCCATCGCCTTGGTCCACTTGGTACCGATGCCAGAACCATTGTCAAACGGCTGATGGAAGAGCCTGACGTGACAATCCGCCGGGCGTTGGTGTTGAGCTTGGGGGAGTTTGGGAGGCAAGCCTTTCTGCCGGGCGAGCAAGAGTCGTTGATGGGGAAGCTGCGAGAGTGGTATCGCACTTCCGATGACCCCGGACTGCACGCAGCGGCAGAGTGGGTGCTTCGTCAATGGAAACAAGATGAGTGGCTCAAGCAGACCGAGCGGGAATGGGTAAAGGACAGAAAGCAGAGAGACGAGCGGCTCCAAGGAATCCGTCAGCAGTTGGCGAAGGGCAAGGGGTCAGCAAAACCCCAGTGGTACGTCAACAGCCAGGGCCAGACGATGGTGGTCATTCCCGGCCCGGTGGAATTCCTAATGGGGTCACCCACGGACGAAGCGGAACAATGGGACGAATTGGTATGAGGCGGCGGAATACTGCAACTGGCTCAGCAAGCAGGAAGGGCTGCCGGAGACGGAGTGGTGCTACGAGCCCAACAAGGAGGGCAAGTATGAGGAGGGGATGAAGCCATCGCCGGATTTCCTCAAGCGGTCAGGTTACCGCCTGCCGACAATGGCGGAATGGGAACATGCGTGCCGTGCGGGGACGGCAACGAGGCGGTATTATGGTGAGTCTGATGAGTTGCTGGCGAAGTATGGGTGGTATCAGAAGAACTCTGCTGGTAGAAGCCGGCCCGTAGGGAGCCTGAAGCCCAATGATCTCGGGCTGTTTGACATGCTTGGGAACGCCTGGGCATGGTGCCATGATGCGTACAGCTTTTGCACGCTGGCGCAAGGCGGAAAGGTAGCGGAAGATGCAGGGGATGCCTCGCCACTGGTTGGTGAGACAGACCGAGTGTTCCGGGGCGGGGCGTTCTTCAGTCCACCTTGGAGCCTCCGCTCGGCCGAACGTGGCGGGGACCCTCCTGGAAACCGTGCCTACGGCATTGGTTTCCGCTTGGCGAGAACTTACAACTGAGCCGCTTTACCCTCCTCCCCCCATCCACCGAAGGCTGACTCTCGCCGCACGAGCGTGATCGTCCGCCACTCGGGTAGCCGGATAGTTGGTGCCGAAGCAGGGCTTCATCGCCGCCAAGCTCACTGAGCAGATCGGGCCATCTACCCCACTACGGTTGCCACCATTCGTGCCGGATCGGGGCAGGATTCTCGACATCCTCTTCGTTCGCAGCGGCGATGCCTCAGTTGTGGCCCGGTTGTGTCATCGGCTCCCAACGTTTTCTGTCAGAAACTCACGGCTGCTTACTACTATATGTTGGAGGACAGACATGACCTACAACATCGATGACAAGACCGTTGGAAGACTGATTACAGATGTTGGGTTGGAACGGCTGGTTGCCGCCTTGCCGCAGCGAGATCTGCGAAAAGCATTGGACCTGATTTCGATGCCGGAGTTGGCCCAGATGATCAACGTGAATTACAGCACGCTGCGATGGCACATGGGCGAGGGCCACCTTCCGGTTCCACAGCATCGGCTGGTGCGGCGAGGCTACTACACCCGAGAAGAAGCCGAGGCCATTGCCAAAGCCTGGAAGGCAAGAAACTGAGGTTGGAAATAAAAGAACAAAGAGGCACAATAGAAAGAAAGCCGCCCCCCAACGAGAAGGCGGCTTTCGAAAGGTAGTTAGTTTCTGTTGCGGAAGGGGTGGTTTTTCGCGCGGCGAAGGCGAGGGCAGGCACCGGATAACGCC
>Ga0315293_10003372_pt1 | contig 15379 bp, 12 predicted proteins | sample YL17G13_20_MG_FD_203071 | JGI IMG/M metagenome (GOLD analysis project Ga0315293, IMG submission 203071) | Sediment microbial communities from Yellowstone Lake, YNP, Wyoming, USA - YL17G13_20 | ecosystem: Environmental > Aquatic > Freshwater > Lake > Sediment | place: USA: Wyoming | collected...
GCCTTCGTTATCAGCAACGGCAAATGCACCTACTGCGGGATCGGCATCGACCCGCTCCACTGCTCGTTCGACCACATCATCCCGTTCGACAGGGACGGCCCGAACGTGGCTGAGAACATCGTGGCTTGCTGCATGACCTGTCAGCGATCCAAGGGCACCAAGCTGCCGTCGGAGTTCGCGTTCGCCAAGCAGCTGTTGAATACGTGCGAGACGTGCGGGATCTTGTTCAAGCCTCGCTACGCTGACTACATGCGCGGCTACGGGCGCACATGCTCTCGGTCGTGCTCGGGGAAGAAGGGCGGGGAAACAAGAAGCCCCGCCGCTTCGCCAGCGTGACCCTTGCGGGTCTCAGCTACGAAGTGACGGGACTTGCTTGTAGTGGAGGCGGGAGTGCCTACCCGCACGAGCGTCCAACACTGGATGTGCAATCGCACCGCTCGACCCAAGGTTTGCCTGACGTGGCGACCGTTCAGGGCTGTCAACCCCTCCGTCTCCATCACAGCCCCGCTCGTCGCGTCGGGCCGATCCTGAGCCGTTTCCTGAGTCCCTCGGTGCCTTGTCCGGGGGCATTGGGTCCCCGGCATTCAGCCATCTCCCTGCCTCGAACCGTCGAACGAGGCATTGCGGGGATGATAGGCTCCCAGTGAGGAGTTCGTCAAGCGAGGGAACCTGACGTTATGAAGTGGTCGGTGACCGTGATAGGTCAGCCCCCGACGACCAACAAGATGTACTCGGCCAAGATGCGTTCGATCTGGCGCGACGGGATCCGGATGAACGTGCCCCAGATGGTCAAGAACGCCAAGGTAGAGGCGTACCAGAGAGACGCCATCCTTCAGATCCAAGCAGCCCGACCATCGCGATGGCGGGCCGAAGGCTTCGTGCGGCTTCGCTTCCGCCTGTACCTTGTCAAGAACATCGATGCGGACAACACGCTCAAGGCGTTGAGTGACGCGATCCAGATCGCAATCGGAGTGAATGACTCGTGGTTTCTGCCGTGCGTGGAGAGCAAGGAGTGGGGACTGAGCCCACGGGAAGCCCGCGTGGAGATCGAAGTCGAAGATCTCCCCGGGTTGCCATCGCAGGGTCCAGCTCCCTCCCCGCCAAAGCCGCTCTCCCGGCGTTCAACTTCCTCCTGACGCTCGAAACCCAGCCGATCCTTCTTCTCAGGAAGGGCATCAGCACCGTTCCCGGGACAGTCGAGTTCGGGCTGGCGATGATGGCGAAGATGATGGACTGGCCCGTCGAATGGTTCGCCCCGAAGCCCGGTGGCCGAGATCAGGTCTTCTACCGCGACATCGAGATGGTCAGCAAGGCAGACGTCGTCCTGTGCGTGTTCTCGGAAGCCACGCCCATGGAGGGCGGAACAGCTCACGTCGTGGAAAAGGCGCAGGATCGCGGCGTCCCGGTCTATGCGTACACGTTTGATCCCGAGAGCGGTCACTGGATGCGCCTCGGGGAGTGGGATCCAGACAACTCGTGGGCTCATCGTGTCCCAGTTGGTTGACGTTCCGGCTAGACTCCGCGTATGCCAACCCAGTTCCCGACTACCGTGCTCTCAAACACGGGCTACTGGCTATCTAGGTTCGCATCCGACTACCACAGCGACATCCCGCAGCAGATCCACAACAGCGACATCTCGCTGGACGGATCACCGCAGTGGCATCCAGACTTCGCCCGCTGGCTCACAGCTCGCGAAGTCATCAGCACTCCGCGCCCGGAGCACGCAACACCCGAGCAACGGCTACGGACGACCAGAGCCATGCGCAGGCTCCGCAAGGAAGCCATCCGCGAGTTCGAGGTCATCTACCGGATCATGGTCCTCAACGAACGAGTCGAGGACACAACCAACTGGCTGAATGAGCGAGCCCTCCGCAACGCCATCCCGTTGCAGGAGGGCCGTTCTGTTCACTACAGGACGAAGGACACGATCGCGCTCGTAATCAGCGGCATCGACAAGATGAGGGAGTGGTGGTGATGGAAGACGTTCGTTGGGTTCAGGTCAGCGATGAGGCAGAGAGCTGGCACATCTTCGATGAAGAAGCCACACCGGAGCTTCTCGAAGCAATGGGGGCCGCCCCCGGGAGCATGAGAACAGCCTGCGGCCTGATCCGTGAGTTGGGCGATGTTCTGGATGAGCGGCCACCCAACGAGAAGACGTGTGAGAACTGCTTCCGCCTACGAGGGCCTTCCTGAACGCAAAGAGAGCCCCCCGCAGGTTCGCGCTCGGGGCGCTCCTGCTAGGGGGCTCTTTGAGCCTCTTGAGCCTCGTCTATACGGCTACAGGGGCAGGAGTTCAACCGGCTCTCCAAGAGCCGTATCCGGGTCCGTGGACATCAATCGGTCGAACCTTGTCCGAAACTCCGCGATCTGCTCAGGAGTCGGATCAGCCTCGATTACGAACGTCTTCCCCTGAAGACGAGCCACGAACTCTGGCCTCCGAGTCACCCACGCCGCCGCCGCCGACCCCAGCCCCAACCCGATCGCCAGAACCAAGAGCACGTACAACATCTGCTCCGAAGTCATCGGACCCTCCTCGGGTGGTGCGTAGCGTCAGCGGACAAGCTACATGGTACTGCCTGCCCGGTACGTCCAGATGCCCAGAAATAGCACAAGGCGGCCTCTACGCAGCCGCCGGACCCGCACTTCGGGTTGGGGACTGGAGAGGCCGCAGGGTTCAAGTCTGCCTGTCAGGTGGTGATCTGTGTGTGACAGTCACACTGGTTGACTGGTGCGCCTGTGGCGGAAATCGCGTCATAGATCTGTTTGCAGAGTCATTCGCTCGGCTTGGTCCTCTCAGCAGAGGAGTCCTGCAAGTAACCGTCAGATGGTAGGTGATGAAGTTCCCAGACGGTCCACAGGAACGCCGTCGTGATGACGATCTCAACAGAGAGGTAAAGGACGACGCGCACGTCAGCAAGCGACTGGCTGTGACCGAGATGCGCCAGAGCGTTCAGGAACGCTAGAAACTGGGCCAGTGCAACCGTCGCTCCGAACCTGCTCACAATCCTCAGCAGATGAGATCCGGCCCCGCCATCAGGAAATCCCGAGCGGAAGGCATGAACCCTCCAAAGCGAGTGGAGAACAACGACAAACAGGAAGAACGCTATGAGGACAAGAAGTACATCAAGTAGTTCGTTCATCTCCTGTTGAGCCACCCTTCGGAAGAGCGGCCCAGACCGCTCCGAGTTCGCGCTGCAACTTTTCGTTTGTGCTCAGCACTCGCTCGGATCCCTCAAGTGACTGCTTCACTTTGGGGTCCCTGAAGCGGGCAGTAGAACGTCGATCCCAAGACGGGATAAGTAGTCTGATGATGCCGATCATCCGACTCTCCCGATGTGCTTCTCAAGAAGCTCGTTTGACTGCTCAAGGGCGTCTGCGATCCGCTTGTTCATCGCAAGAAGATCCTCTTTATCCTTGCGTAGCCCGTCTATTTCGCTGCTGGTATGAAGCTTACCACCGGTCAGCAAGGTAACCACCCAGATCAGGACCACGATGGCCCCGCCCTGAAGGATGAGCTGACTGATAGCCTCGATGGTCTTGGGATCGAACCCAGTCATCGCTATCTCCGGTTCGGCGCCGGAATGAGCTTCGTTCCACAGTTAGGACACGGGGTGTCCTTCTCGCCCGGAAGCTTGAGCTTCCCATAGAACGTAGTCTCGTTTTCGCTGCACTTTGGGCAACGAAGTGGCCTGCCGTGTCCAGTCTGAAGTGATGCTCTGGGAAGAGGTGCCCGGGGACGGCGGTATACCGTCCCCGGACCTCCGCTCACCAGTCAGGGAGACTTGTCGCCCCGTAGGCGAGGGGATGCTTCATGGGGTTACGCCTTTCGGGTAGCCGTGTAGCCGCCAGTGATCTTGCGGATGAGCGAGGCAACCGCAGCAGCCAGAGCCGTCGCAGCGCCAGCCACGTAGGCCGCCTGCAAACCGCTCTTGGCGAGCGGCTCGGTGACGAAGAACGAAGCCGCTCCGAGGGCCGCGAGTGGGATCACGATGCTCAAGACCATCGAGTCGAGGATCTCAGGCAGCTTCCTCCAGTCGAAGACCTTCTGCTGGATCGACCTGTAGATCGCCAGCAGGAAATCGACGCCGCTGATGATGAGCAGCGCGTAGATCGGGCTGACGAGCGGGTCGTTGATGAACTGACCAATCTGATCCATGTGTCCTCCCTACTTCATGCGTTGGACAAGCGAGATGTGGATCCAGCGATTGCCCGTCGCATCACCAAGCCAACGGCGAGATCCGTTGACGAGAGTGCCGGTTGAAGTCGTCTGGGCGTTCTTGAACACGAAGCCCGCGTCCACGGTCCGGACGATGTTGCCCGCCTTGATGTGCGGGCTGCTGCGGAAGCGTGAGTTGTTGAACATCACCTTCCAGTTGCCCAGCCAGCCGACGTAGCCGCCGTACTTCAGGACAAGCGGGGATGGCATGGTATCGATGACGTCGACTGCTTTCCAAGCTTCCCAAGCCTGATTGAGATAGGCCCACGGCAGGTAGCAGTCGCCGTTGATGCCCCAGTTGGCACCCCACGAGTTGCGAAGGCGAAGGCCGCGCGCATCCCACCCAATGGCGGTGATGGCGTGCCCGCCAGCTGCGCTCGACGGTGCGCGAAGAACGCCCCTGCTGGTGGTCGAGAACCACGACCAGTACCACGCCATGGCAAGTGTCACCGGACCAAAGGCCATGATCGCGCCTTGGATTTCTTCCTTGATGGGACGCACGGCGTAGTACGCCTTGATGCGGTGTTTCGCGGCGTCTACCCCACCGTCGAGCGGGTACCCGACGGACAGCATTCGATCGAAGGCGTCGCGCAGGTAGGCTCCGTTCGGGCCGCCACCGATGGCACGGAAGAACCGATCCTCATCGAACGGGAAGAACCGGCCCTGATCGATCCGGTCTTCGTAGGCTTTCATCGTCTCCGTGCTGAAGGCGACGCACTGGGGCTCCGACCCTTGGTTCAACACCGGAGGGATCAGGCCGGGAATGACGTACGCGAGCGGCGCTGCCACTGGCCTCTCGATCCCCGCAGCCGCGTACAGCTGGTCGATCGGATAGTCCCGTGGATCTGGAGGGCTCTGAAGAGCCCCGAGTCCGAAATCCGGCACTGGCACTGACCACCTCCTACGAACTGTCCGCGTTCTCTAGCGCGGTGACGCGACCAACTACTGACGTGAGCACGCTATGAAGATCTTCGCCTTCGGTATATACGTCGAACGCCTTAGCCATCGTGACGACGGTGTCCAAGTCGAAGTCGTACTGGGCCGTGTTGTCTCGGGGATGCTGTGTTCGGTAGGGGTTGACGATGTAGGCGTCCGCGCCAAATGACCCAAGACGCCCCTTCTTGAGAACCGCATTGGCCGACCAGTCGCCGTGACGAACCGCGTAGACCGAGATCTGCGCAGACGCCGGGAATGATCCGTGGAAGGTCCACTGGCTGGACGTCGACCAGATCTCGACGTTGTCGATCTTGCTGACGGTAGGAGTCTGGGGGAAGGAGTACAGGTCGAGGAATGGGGAGACGTTGTCATTCCCGTATCCGAACAGCTGGTTTGTTGTCTCCAAATCCCATGTCGTCGGCTCTGGATCGTCGCGTTGCCAGACCCGGGCGTAGTAGTCGTCCTCAGTCCACCTCAGATGAACCCGGTACCAAGTGTTGGCCGTGACAGAGAACGTGATCGCCGGGTCGTCATCCCAGAACCACGTGAACAGCTCCCACGTTCCTTCGGTCGCACTCTGGTAGACGTAGATGCCGCAATACTGGTAGTTGTCGAGGGTGAACCCATACATGGGCAGTCCGGGATTGAACGTACCCGTGTTGAAGTCGAAGAAGAGATCCCCAGACGCCGGGAATGGGAACCCGACGTACTCGTCCCAGTTCGCCGCAGCGACCGGCGAGTAGAAGACCATGGCCGAGCCGTCGACCGACGTCAGCCAGTCTTCGACTTTGTTCACCGATGAATACGGACCCGGACCCCACCTTCCACCAAGGCCACGTTCGACGGTCCTGTTGAAGTCATCCATGAAGATGCGCTTCATCAGGACGCCGTCAATCGTCTTGGTGGCGAACTCCTGAGTGCGGCGAAGGATCGCGTCTGCGGTCAGAGCGCCTTCGATGACGTCCATGGATCAACAGACCAGATCGATGAGATAGGCACCACAGGTGAACGACCCCGAGACCGGCCTAATGATCTGGGCGGCGGCCGAGAAGGATCCCCCGACCTTGAACCCAGAAGCGACGATCACCGCGTCAATGCAGCCACGCTTGTCGTCGTAGTCGCCCGGGATGCCGGGGAACAGCATGGTCTTCTTGAGGATGGCATCGGCACGGAAGTAGGGCTGAATGAACGCCCCCATGGTGAACGTCCGAACCCTATGGTTCCCGCCCTCCAGAGCCGTGATGCGGGCAACAATGTCGGTCAGAACGGTATGGACGTCGGTCCCTGATGCGTACTTCTCAATCGCCCCATCTAGGACCACAACCGTGTCCGGCTCGGTACCAAAGTGATCCAAGAAACGGGAATGACCTGAGCGCCTTCCGATAATCCACGCTTCAGCGAAGAAATGACGCGGGACGATCTCGGCATCAAGAGTGGCCGTCGCGGTCGGCATCGTCTTGCGCAAGATCGCATTGGCTGTCAGCGTTCCAAGAACTGTCGCAGCTGGAACTGTGTCGGCGTCGTAGTAGACGAAGTTGTCCATCGCGCCGGTCTCGGCCGTGCAGCCGTAGACGCTGATCTCGACTTTGTCGGTTACCCACTGAGCTGGGGTCAGCTCAATGGTGCCGTTGGTTCCGGTCGCGTTATTGGAACCGGGCTCGGCGTCTCCCCGCTTCCAAATCTTGATCCCTAGAGCGCCGAAAGCTACCCCGTTGAAGGATCCCTTGATCGTGTACCACGTGCTGGCTTGCGGTGTGAAGGTGTGGATGGCCCGGGTTGTCCAGCTGTCGTAGTTGCCAACCCAAGCACGCCAAGTCGAGCCGGTTTGCTGCTCTACAGCGATCTGAACCGTGAAGTTCTTTCCCTGCGTGGTCCACCAGTACGGACGTGTGTCAGAGATGTTCGCGGGAACGTAGAAGTCCCACTGGACATACCCGGATCGCATCCGGTAGGTGCTCTCGGCGTTCTTGACGCGGGCGGTCGCGTACTTCGCCGCCTGAACGCGAGCAGCCGAACCATCAACCCACGTCGTGCCGCTAGAGGAGACGTAGAGGATCTCCCAGAGCGATCCCCAGTCGTTGACGTTCCAAGGAGTCGTCGGACCAGTTGATCTCTGGAAGTCGTCGCTGAAGATGATCGATCCGGCCATGGCTCACCCCGCCATCGTGCGGCACTGGATCCAGATCCAGTCAGATGCGGATGGAGGAACGAAGAACGTGATGACACCAAGCTCGGGATCAGACTCTTCGTAATCCACCTTGAGGCGTTGAAGCAAGCCATTCAGGTAGACGGCCGTCGTCCCCTCGATGTAGCCGACGTACTGCTTGGCACTCTCCACGGTCAGGTAGATCGAGAAGTCGACCCTGCTCCCGTCTGGGTTCTCCTTCGGCGAGAACGCCCCGAATGCTCCGAAGGAAGCACGCTCAGACGTGTTGGTGACAGAGGCGATCTGGAGCGTTGCCGTCTTCGACTTGGCCTTGAGGAGATACCTCCACAGGGTCCATGGATCTGACACCTGAATGCCGAAGAACCCGTCGAAGCGAACATACCCCTTGCCCGTGGGATCAAGCTCCGGGAACGAGATCTTGATCTGGCGAAGCGGAAGCAGTTTGATGAGCGGATGAGCCGGATCAGTGCCGAATGTGTAGAGGTGGATCATCACCAGCTGGCCCGGGGTCAGATGGTTCCCGTTGGGGACGTCGTGCCCGAACCACGCGAACCTGAACTGCCATTGCGGGTACTTCAGCCCGTAGAGCTGGTCGCCCTGCTGGCTGGGGCTTCCGTCGACAATCAGCTGGGCTCGCTGAGTGACACCCTTCTGGATGCCGTAGCCCTGCTCGCCGAAGTGGGTCTCAGCGATCTGCCACCTGTTGTGCAGGTTGATGCTGTCGTCGTTCTTGTGGCGCGCGAAGACGGTTCCACCACTTGTCCCGGCCCACTCCGAACCGCCCCAGACCAAGGCATCGTTGGAGATGTAGCTGCCGTCCTCCGTGCAGTCCATCTCCCGGAACCCGATCGTGTTCCGATTGTTGGGAACGTCGCTGAAGCCCCAGTCGGCCTCCATGTCCTCGATGGCGTGGTAGTGGAGCTTCTTGTCAGGAGCGATGTACCAGATCGCCCCGGAGAACTGGCTGAAGTCCTCCATCTGCTTGCGCCACAGCGTCCCCTGCTGGGTCCATGCGAGCTTCTTCGTGCGGCTGGTCTCATCGACCCATACGTAGTCGACCTCATCGACCTCAGTCGAATAGTCGAACCCGCTCAGATCGAGGTACTTGGGGCACAGCTCGTTCTTGATGAGCCAGCCGTCCTTGCGCGATCCCAAGAAGCTGGGAAGCTGCTTGAGGAAACCAGCCGCAGAGTCAGCCGTGCTGAACCTCAGCACGCGCTTGTCGAACAGGATGTTGTAATCGACGCCCCTCAGAACCCACAGTCGGGTGTGGACCCCGGCGACACCACCATGGGCGGCATCCGTCCGGTCTACCGGGAAGGCGAACTTGCGGCTGACCTGAGTGAGATAGCCGCCGAACATCAGCTTCCCGTCGATCGAGAGCGTGATCTCCTTGCCCGTCACAAACGGGTCATTGGATGGCCTTCCAGTGTGAGAGGAGAGATCCTGCTGCTCGTCCTTGCAGGTGAACTCGAACGTCCCGGGGACAGCCGAGAACTGGACCTCGAACGAGGCCGACTCGAACATGACATGAGATGTGATGTCCCGTCCGTCGTACTTGATGACGACGGTAGATCCAGCTGTCATGGGTTATCCCCAGTAGGAGGTGTCGGGGAAGTAGCAGACTTCGATCATGGCGGCGTTGATGAAGTTGTTCAGGAACGAGATCGTTCCAATCAAGTGGTCAAGTTCCACGTAGTCGAGTGCAGGCTTCACGGGCAGGCCGTCAACGAACACGGCAACTGACCCGGGGACGTAGCCGCTCTGTAGCTTGATGGACCAGTTCTCTCCGCTGTCGATCGTGGCCTGAAGGGTGTCCTTGTCGATGGCAATGACCTCGCATCGACGCTCCTCTTCGGTTGACCCGCCACTGTTAGATGGATCGCAGAAGTGGCTACCGCATGGAGCCACCTCGTACATCGCGTGGATTGAAATCTCAGATCCGACAGTGGCAGAGATCGTTCCTCCGTTTGGCAGCATGAACGGCCCGCCGGAAGGATCAAGGCTCTTCAGGATGTCCAGTGGATTGCTCATTGCCACAGACAGGCTGAAGCCTTCGCTTAGCTGTGATTGATCTATCGGGATAAGTGCTTCCCATGCCACAGTCGTAGATGACGGAGACCCGTTAGCTCTAACCCTGACAACCGCGAACCAGAGCGGAGCATTCCAAGTGAAGGGAGCCCACTGGTTCGTTTGCCCGCCAGAAGAAGAACCCTCTTCGGTGTTGAGAGTCAGCTCCGAGTCTGCGCTTACGAACTGGGGCTTCTCTGGCCCGAACCCGTAAATGCCAACCGGAACATCAATGTCCTTCCACTGTCGGTTTGCACCGACACCACCGCTCTGAGTACACGAGATAGTCAGGGTTCCGCTGATCTTGGTCCTTGATGGAAGGGACGTCCGATACCGATCATCGATCGCGACAACATCGTTGGGCGAGCGATCGATGAAGTAGTAGTAGCTCAGGCTGGATATGGCCCCGCTGACGTAACCCGGCCCGTAGTCGATGCCTAACGCAGCCCACGCGATACTGATTTGCTGGCTGGCTGTGCTGGATGTCCGGCTTTCGCTGTCAGTTCCCCACGCGATGCCGTAAATACGACCATCGTCAATGGGCTCGCAGTAGAACGACTTGACCCAACCGTTGTAGGCGACATCAGTCGTGATCGGGAGCATTCCGTAGCGATCCGACTCGGCCTGACTGCCCCACACGCTAATCCCTTGAAGGTATGAGCCAGCATTCACTGGATGAAACCTAATCTGAGACGTCGCCGGGGCCACGTACGTCGGATCGTCCGAATGATCTGCATACGATCCGGTGGCGTAGGTGACAGTCCAGTTGAAGGGCTCTTTCGTACCTTGACGCCATACCTTGGCGTACATCCCATAACCGGCCCAATAGACAGCCCTCACGTAGAAGGGACGGGTCAGGACGCTGTACAGGTAAGGCGAGACGGCGCTTTCGCTGTTAGCCTCGTTCGGGAATAGGTCTGGATCAGCACCGATGTTTCCAACCGCCACTCGACCAGAAGCAGTACCGGGAACGGAAGCTCTCAGGTAGACCTGCAACCCTCCGCTGGCCCCGCTGAAGATGCGCAATCCGCCGCCGAGGCTTCCAGTCCAACCGGAGGGATTGATCGCCGCGATGATGACGATTGCTCCCGACGCCGGGGTCTTGAGCATGATCGTTCGGTCAACAAACATCGACATCCCCACCCCTTGGGTGAAGGATGGGTCTGCTATGACTGGATCGCTACTCCACCCACCATCTGCCCAAGATCCGCAAGATCCACCGTTAGGCTGACCAGCTGTCCGGTCGAAGTCATCGCTGAAGATGGGAACGAGGTTGGTCAACGGAGGGAACGTGGGAGCGCCAAGGCTCGGAACTGGGCAGCTGGGGAAGTCGATGTTCGGGATCACGATCTCGGGAAGCTTGATCTTTGGGAACCAATACTCGAACGTGTTCCACGGCTCATCAATCGCGTGAGACAGAACCAGATCGAAGCGGGCTTCGACCGGGGTTGGGAACGTGATCTTCATGCGTCGGATCGGCAGGACGTCGTTGTAGCCGAACACGTTCGACTTGAAGTCGACCTTCTGTGCTACCCGGAACGTCGGCGTGAACAAGGAGACCGTGACCGAAACTGCGTCGTCCTTGCCTCCCCGCTTGTTCTGCGGAGAGCCGTAGACGAAGCTCCGGGAACGCTTGTCGACCGAAGCCTGTCGCCACATGTCGCCCCTGAAGTCACCGACCTGCCAGAGCCCATGGGCATTGATCGACGTCTGATCTCTCGTGCGCTTGAACTTGACCCGCTTGGCTCCCTGACCAGCTCCCCAGACCATCGCGTCGTTGACTAGGTTCGCCCCGTTGTAGAGGATCTCCATCTCGCGATAGCCAAGCTCGTCCAGCGCAACTGGAGTGTCCGTGAGCTTGTACTCGGCGTTCGGGGTGTCGACGTCCGTGTAGACGAGCTTCTTGTCGGGGTCGATGTAGAAGATCGACCCGGGGTAGCGGGCGATCGCCTTCATGGCGTCTTCCCAGCTCCATCCGCCGCCAGCTGGGTTGCCCTTGGCGTCTGGGTTGGGCTGTCCAACAGTCTCAACTAGAGTGTCGTAATCGAGACCATCACCTGACAGGTCGAGGTTCTCGCTGCACAGGTACTCGATCATCACCCGGTCCCACGTACCGGACGGCCATGACTTCAGCTCGGCGTTGGCTGGGTTCCCGTTCTTGTTGAAGCAGAACCGCTTCCTGAACAGGATGTTGTAGTCGACCCCCTCGATGATGAGTGCGCGCGGAACCACGATGACTGGCTGGGCATCCAGTGGATCGCCGCATGGGTACTTGTCGCTGTACGGCCTAACCGATCGCTGGTGCGGGGCAGAGGCGTACGGGAAGAAGTATTGGCGCTGGACGCTCTGGATCCAGCCGCCCCACACGCGCTTGTCGTCAACGTCCAAGGTGATGGACTGGCCTACGACGAACTCGTAGGCGTACTCCATGTCCTTGAGACGAAACTTGCAGGCACCCGGAGAACCGGATGCCTGCGAGTTGAACTCAGCGTCAGCAAAGATGACGTCGTCGGTGATGTCTACCCCGTTGACCTTGATGACGATCACACTCGCCATGGGCTAGGGGTTCCGCAGACCGAGCAGGGATGTCTTCCGGTTGAGAGAGTTCTCGACCTGCCGCGTGATGTCACGCGCCCACGTATCGAGCTTCTTCTGGTCGATGTCGCCGCCACCGCTGATGTTGATGTTGAAGTTGAACGTACCGGCACCACCGCCACCGCCCATGGGGAACGATCCAATGCGCGGGTTCCGAAGGATGGCAACTGTCTCGCTACCGGCCTCGCCAACGGTGAAAGAGGTGGGAGTTGCGAACGACCCAATCCCTCCGGGGGCATCTCGCCTTGGACCAGACGCGTTGCTGGGAAGACGAGGAATGCCGGTTGAGGCAGCTACACCAGCTGCGTTTGATCTGGGAATGTCGTAGTTGCTGGGGTTGATCGCGTCTGCGATTGCCTTGGCGAAGTTGTACCCAGCATCCTCGAAGATCTTGTTGAACTCAGGACTGATCTTGTCGAACGCCTTGCCCGTGGCCGACTCGAAGTCGGTGACGGCCTGCATCCAGATCCCGGCTGCCTTCTGACCCTCTGTGACCCGGCTCTGTGCCTTCTCCAGCAGGATGTCTTCCTGAGCCGTCAGATCGCTGATGGCCTTCTGGGCGGCATAGGTGTCGATCGCAAGGCTCTTGCCCTCAGTGAGCAAGGAGATCTGCGCTGACAAGTCAGTAATCGATCGACCGGCGCTGATCTTGACCACCGAGAACTGGTTAGCCGACATCTTCTTCTGGATGTCGAGCTGCTTCTGTGCGTAGGCTGCCTCAAGCTTCGCTTCGTCAATGCGGGCCTGACGCTGCTCAGGTGTGTCGCCCGGAGCCGTGAAGCCAGCCATCGCCAGCTTGAAGTTGATCTGACGTTGAGCCATGCTCTGCTCAAGCAGCTGGAGCTGCCGACCAAGAGCAATGTTCTGGCCTTCGTACCCACCCAGAGTCTTCTTGGCCTCGCCACCGATACCAGCCTGAAGATCCTTGGCGTCATTGAGGGACCTGCTGGCGATGCGAAGCTCGTTGTTGTACTGGGCCACCGTCAGGTTCAGACCGCGCTGCTCAAGACCAAGCTGGATGTCCTGAATGGCCGTTCCAACCGTCTTGATGTCGGAGATCATCGAGTCCGGAACGCCCCAGTCCCGGAGAACCTGCTCGCCCTTGCTGATCTCGGCATTGATTGCCGACTGAGCGGACAAGCCGTACTTCTCGTACTTCTTGAAGGCGTCGGTGTATTGCTGCTGCTGGGCAGCGAAACCCTTGCCACTACCCGGGACTCCCGGGATGGCATTCGAGCTTGGGCGAAGACGAGGGTCGTTGTAGGCGATGAGCGGCTGGGCCGCGTACTTCATCGCCACGCCAGCCGGAACGGCGCTTTCGCGCTCAAAGGTGCCCTGTCGCCTGTTGGCCCGCATCTGGACCTGCATCGGACCCATGAAGCCCTGCTGGCCCAGCATCCGCTGCATGTAGACCTGCGGGTCTTGGTACTTGCCCGACTGTTGGATCGCCCCCATGGCAGCCGTGTACTGCTTGGCGTCGAATACCGGCCTGCCCTGCGGGTCAACGAGCATCACCTTGCCAGCCTCGATCTGCTGGCCTACTCCAAACGCGCCGCCCTCATAGGCAGCGGCAGCCATCTGGCTACGTTGACTTTCAGTGATCTCGTCGGTCTGTCGAGCGAACTTGGTAACGCTTTGTCCGCCGGACACCATGGCGTCGTTGAAGAAGTCAATGCGGCCTTGGCCCATGTCTCCTTGGCCGACTTCAGCGAGCTTTCTGATGATCTCCTTGTAGTTGTAGTTCGATTTCAGGTCCTTGTCTGAGATTTCACCGCTATCGCGCCGTGCTTCCCAGATCTCCTTGCCCTTGGTCAGCTTGTTGATTTCAGCAGTAGCGTTGGGGAACAACCCAAGGAAGCCCTCATCAGCCTTTCCTTGGGTGGTGGGAACACCAGCCAGCTCGTTGCCAACCATCTCGGCAGTCGACGGGATACCGTTGATGATGGTCCCGAACAGTCCGCCAGTTGTCTGGTACGTGCTCTTGTCTCCCGGGAGACGAGTTCCGCCGGGAGTTTCCGGGTACTGAGCCTTGATGGCCTCGGAGGTATGCAGCAGATCAATCTGGCTCAGGAGGTTCTTGTTGGCGGCCTCCCCGGCAACCCTCTGCTCGACCAATGGCTGGATCATCCCGGCCTGAGCGGCCGACATCCCCGACGCTGCCTCTGCTGCCGATACCGCTGCCCTTGAGTAGCCAGCCATCTGGACGGTCTGGTCAGACAACGCACCAGTCGTTTGCCCAGCAATGTTCTGGAAGCCAGTAGCGCGTTCGACCCACTTGCCAGCCACGTCCATTCCGACGGACATCGCCATGTTGGCCGCGTTGAATGCGGCAGAGAAGGCAAGTGTTCCGGCCGTGACGCCGATCATGCTGGCTGTGATGTTGCGCAGAGCGCCGCCGAAGCTGATGACGTTCTCGGACGAGGAGCGCGCCTCATCCTTGGCCTTCACCATCGCGTCGCGGTTGGCCTGACGAGCCTTGGTCTGGCTCTTGATCTTCTCGGTCAGCTCGTCAACGGACTTCTGCTCTTCAGGAGTCCACTGGTTGTTGTTCTGCCTGCGCAGATTGATCCACGACTTGAGTTCAGCTCCGCTCTTCTTGATGGCGATGTCGGAAGCCTCGAAATCGCCCAAGGCTCGCGTTGCCTGAGCCGTCTTGGCCGATGCAGCACCGGCTCGCTTGATGATCCCCGCCCTGCCACCGATGGTGTTGGCGAAGATCTGACCGACAGACACGGACAGGGCTCGAACAGGGCTGAGGCTCTGGGCCTCGCTGATGTTGGATCGGATGTCGGCAAGCTCGTCCCGGATCTGATCGGCAGTCGCGCGCGACGAGATCCTCGCTTGAGCCGTAGCGAATGGCGAAGCAGGCGTTCCCTTGGCCGCTCTGATCGCAGATCCGGGCCGACCAGCCGCCGCGTTCAACACACCGGCAAGACCGGCCGCCGCTCCGGGCTGAGGCTGCGGTGGCGTCTGGGGCTGCGGCTGCGGAGGAGGCTGCGGAGGAGGCTGGTTTGGACGCACCGGACCAGCAGCAACTCCAGCGGGTGCTCCGATAGCTACCGGTGGCGGCCAGTTGACAACAAAGACCCTCTGGATCCCACCAGTCGAGCTGAGTTGACCAGCAGCGATCGACTCGCGCTCTCCCTCGAACCCCTGACGGTAGACCTTCCGGCCTCGCATTCCAGACCCGGGCTCGGCCATGAGTCGACCACGGAACCTGCCACCGCCAGCGCGGTAGGTCATGTCCTTGGCAACACCCTTGCCCTCGCGCGCCCGCTGCAACCAAGTGGGCACCTTATGGGTCGGAACGATCTCAGACTGACCCGTATTCGGGTCAGTGACGGCCAGCTCTGGACCACGCTCGCCCAGCAGTGTGATCGACGGATCGTGACCAG
>Ga0315293_10003374_pt1 | contig 15376 bp, 13 predicted proteins | sample YL17G13_20_MG_FD_203071 | JGI IMG/M metagenome (GOLD analysis project Ga0315293, IMG submission 203071) | Sediment microbial communities from Yellowstone Lake, YNP, Wyoming, USA - YL17G13_20 | ecosystem: Environmental > Aquatic > Freshwater > Lake > Sediment | place: USA: Wyoming | collected...
TATTCACTCGAGCCTTATCGATACCCGATAAATAAATCCCCCGCGTAAAGAATATCGTGGCATTAATCAGGGTATCGTACAACAGCAGCGTCGAATCGCCACTAACTGCCCCACCCGAGAGGTAGATATCGTAATCATCGTTGTCGACGAAGCGGCTGGCGTTGACTTTGGCCGATGAATAGAGCCCATAGATGCCATAAACGCCATTATCAGTTATCCGGGAGTTATTGGTGATCAAGTCAGCCTTGTAAGCATAAACGCCTGTGTTGAGGTTGTGGCTGATATTAGAATGCGATATGAAAACATCGGAGTAATTCCTGGCCTCAACACCGGTTGTAGCGTTGGTGATGCTGCAATAGCTCAACGAGCAGGCGGCGTTTTGGTCGACATAGATATCGCGCCAGTCACCAGGCTGGGGATTGCCACCGAGGGCAATGAACCTGATTGAATCGGATGAGGTGCCGGACGCCACGAGGTTGCCGACGACCTGAATTTGCACATCTTCGGCAATATAGAGATTAACGCCCTGATTAATTCTGAGAGTTGCCCCGCCCTCGATCAACAAATCCTCCATTAAAATGACGTCATGATCGAGGGTGAAATCACCCTGAATCGGGCCATATAAGTAAACATCGTTGATTTTATATAGATTGCCATCCCCGGGGCCGACCGAATCGGTGAAGGTCCACCAGGCCTCGCCGGCAACCGTCGAATCAGCTGTGCTGTCTGCGAACCACCATTCTCTGCCGGAAAATATCTCCCGAATGACGGGCTGGTATCTGGACGGACGGGTTAATATGACGCTAACGCCTCTTTTACCAGCTGGTTGCCAGTTTTCTCTGCCGGTATTGCAGGTAATTCTGTTGACAAGCATAAAATAATCCGCATCGTTGGCCGTAGCGGTGTCGGTAAATGTTGAAGCTTCCCACCAATAGCCGGGCGGGACCACCGAAGCGCTGTCGGCGCATCTTACACCCTTGATAAAGGTGACTGTCGAATCGCGATTCTGTCGAAAACTGCCAGCGCCGGTGATATAGAGATTGGTTAAGGAGTCACCATATGGTTCAATGTCAGCGTATAATTCGGCCACGTGCTGGAATGGAGGAAGGGACAAAGTGGGATAATTGTATCTGAGATCGAAAGGATAATAATTCGTTAATGTATCCTCTTGATAACCAGGATCTGTCGGGTGGAATATTACCCTCTTCCGGAAATGCAGAAGACCCCAAAAAATGCTGTATTGATCGAAACAGGTTCCATAAGTAAACGTACGTAGCCCCTTGGCTCCCCTGGATAATGCCAAAAACGCCGCCAAGCGCATTTCCTCTCTGGAAGGGAAACGGAAATCCACCGAAAATTCGTAAGCGGTATTCCTCTTGTATTCCCTTGAGACAAGATCGCAATACCCGTAGAAATCCGGCCTATCACCCCAACCTTCATGCCATGCTGATGTCTGGAAAGCGGCCACCCAGCTAACCGAATCATCTCTAAACCAGTTCATAAGATTGTTATAGTCTTCAAGAACAACATCAACTCTATTTTGAAATTGAATTCCTGACGGTGGTAATGTCGCGGGACAAAGATAGATATCGGTCTCAAGATAATCCAAATGGCTCACGCTATCGGAAAATCCAGGAGTTATGCCAAAATTTCCGTTGAGTGTATTAGAAATCAGGCTAGTATACCTATTGGTATCGGGATCCAGGGAATCCGCAACCCAACACATATAATTTAGTCCTGGGTAGTATTCCGTTATAGAATGCCCGTCGGCGGGATCCAGTTCATGGGATATGAAATATCCAAAGAGTCCGATATCCTGCCCGAAATCGTTGTATGCGTTTTGGGCATCCTGAATAACAAGGTCTCGCCACCATTGATATTGCCAATTGAGAGCGCCATAATCATGTTGGTTCATTAGAGCCCACTTTCTTACAGCGCCATTACCTGCATTACATACGCTGTCCATCCATGTCCTTTCCGGCCAGTCCCAACCGGTGATATGGTTGGCGTGCAAATTATTTATGAGCCCACTGTACAAAAACCCCCTTTCATCATTCCAATGTGTACCGGGGCAACAGTTATTAGCCGTCGAATCCTGCCCATAGCATTCCGTATTCCTAACGAGAAAAACACCCCTGACGAATGGCCGTCTCTTGGCCTGGGCGTTGGTAAAACCAATTAAACAAACAAGAACTAAAACCGGTATAAGTTTGACATACCGCATACACACCTCCTCACTTGAGAATCACCACGGGTTTCGTTTCTACCTGGCCACCGATTTCTATTGAGATGATATAGTTTCCGCTGGCAATCCCTAATTGCGGTTTCTGGTTGTCCCAGAGATAAGAATGGCTGCCCACGCTTAATTGGCCTAATTCGACCGTATCGACCGTCCTGCCGAGCACATCGTATATCTTCAATTTGGCCTGCGACGGAGAATGGATGTCGAAGGAGATCAGAGCCGATGAGTTAAAAGGGTTGGGGTATATGGTCAGATTAAAGGGGTTCTCCGGAAGAGGGAGAGATTCTGATTCGTATGCGGCCGTCGTCGTATCGCCGCCGAAGTGCCCATCAGGATAGATTCGCTGGATATAGACCCAGTCGGTGCGGAAATCGCGATAGAGCGTGAAGGCGATATACATCCCGCCCACACGGTCAGCCATAATCTCGTAGTTGCCTATCCAGCCATGTATGTAAGGGACATTGGGCCAATACTCGCTGCCGCCGACATCTTTCTTTGAGCCGAAGAAGTAATTGTCGATTCTCTGCATAAAATAAAGAGTGTCTAAATGCTCCGCCGAGGCAAAAAAGGTCTCTTCGCTTAGAGTGTCTCCGGAGTTTCCCAAAAGCAAATCGCCGGCCAGATCGACAATTTGATAATTGGCTTGGTATCCCCCCAAAACCACCGCCAGGAAGGAGGGGATGCTGTCCTCACCGAAGGCGTGGAGCCCCAGTGCCCAGCGATTGGAGCGCTCCTCCGGCAGTAGCTTTTTACCGTTCACCTGCCAGAGCGATTGGCCCGAAGGGGAGATTCTATCGGCACGCAGGGTGGGGCCCAAGCTCAGATCATAATACAACCACCCAACCACTACCCCCCCCTGGCAGTCCGGAAGCAATTGGATGGCCCGATCATCTTGATCATTACCCGAACCCCCTTCATTGTCAGTGATGACCGACCTTCCCGTTAGGCCAAAATATATAATTCCATTTTGGTCGAACTTTTGAATATGTATCGCTACGGTATCAAGGGCTACTCTATTCACCCAAGTGCAATAGAAATCATTTTCCGATTTTACCAAATGTGGTTGTCTGAAATAGCTGCCAAATGTGCCGGAATCGGCGTGAATAACCACACCCAGCGAATCCCAAAGGCGGTTGCCGTTGCCGTCTAATCGCTGGGCAATTAGAATAGATTTCTGATAACCAGTGTCTAACTTACAGACCCCCACTACACCCAAGATGGAATCCCAATAGATATCCGTGCCCCGCAGGGGGGAATCGTTGGGGGCGTAGCCGGGGGTGTAAAACATCCGTACACCCTGTCCCCAGAGCATCTGCCCGGCATAGGTTATTCTCTGGGCATAGAGCGTGCCGCGCCCATCAGGAAAATCCCGATGATCGGTCCAGAGCACATAACACCCCCAAAATCCATCCGGAGAGATAGCTGGCATGGACTGATCCAAGGAATCGTTTGTGATGAGCAAGCCTTCCCCAAAGAGGGCCGCCCCGGAGGTGTCGAAATGGCAGAGGATTATCTCGCGGCCGGGGCGGTCATCTCGGTAAGCTGTCCAAACGACGTAAACCCCACCCTGGCCATCTGGTGCCAATCGCGGTTGTAATCCAATTGCGCCGACCGGCCCATAACCGATCTGCTTCCCCCCGTATTCCCATTGGGCAGAGCCGTAGCCAGTAAATATAAACATTATTAGTGCTACAGATTTCCAGCGCATGGTGCCTCCAATGTTTACCCGTCCGCGGGCGGGGTTATGCGCCAAAAAAAGTCAAGACTAAAGTTGCAGATATAATCTAATACAAGCCGGTTCGCCTTGTCAAGGAATATTTATATTATCCTTCCATTTTATCATGGCCTCAGCGTCAATCTACACGCCGCCTCAATATGATACGTATGCGGGAAGAGGTCGACCGGCACGGCGCGGTCGAGCGTGTAGCCGTCGGAGATAAGCTCCTTCAGGTCGCGGGCCAGTGTGGCCGGGTTGCAGGAGATATAAACAATCTTTTGCGGCCTCAATTTCAAGAGCGATTTTGTTACATCCGAATGGAACCCGGCGCGCGGCGGATCGACCACCACCAGGTCGAATTTCTCCTCGGATGCCGCAACATTTTTGAGGTAATCGGCGACATCGGATATAACAAATTCGCAGTTGCGGGCGGTGTTCTCCTCGACATTGGCGCGGGCGTCGTGAATAGCATCGGCGACCGATTCCACACCCACTACCTCGCGCACCAGGTCGGAGAAATATATGGCGATTGTGCCGGTGCCGGTATAGAGGTCGAGCATTCGCTCGTCCTTGCGCGGTTCAGCAAACTCGACAGCCAAATCGTATAGCCTTTGCACCTGGTAGCTGTTGGTCTGGAAAAAGGAGTTGGCCGAGATTCGGTACTTATGTTCACCGAGCTTCTCATGAATATGGTCGAGACCATAAAGGATCACCTTCTTCTCACCGCGGGCGATATTGGCTTTCTCAGGATTGACCGTGTGCGAAACCGACTTGACCTGCGGGAACTTGCGGCCGATCTCCTCGGCCAGCGTCCTGAGCACGGGGTAATTGCCTTTGCCCGTGACAATATTGATTAGGGTTTCGTCGGTGAACTTCCCCTCACGGATCACCAAAAAGCGTAAAAATCCGGTATGGTCGATTATGTGATATGGCGGCAGGCCCAGCTCCACAGCGCGTGTCCGCACGAATTTGACTATCTCGTTGGAGCTTTCTGATTGCAGATGGCACCAGGCCAGTTGGAAAATATCCTGGAACCGCCCGCCCACGTGGAGGCCCAGGAGCATTTCACCCTCGGCCCCGACATGAAACGAGAATTCCATCTTGTTGCGATAGTAGTATATCTTGTGCGCCCCGATAATTGGCTCGACCGGCGGCTTCTCGATTCCGCCCAGATGGATCAGCGCCTGCTTGACTTGGTCCTCCTTGTACCTCTTCTGGACCGCGTAATCGAGATGCTGCCACTTGCACCCGCCGCAATAGTCGAAATGCTCGCAGACCGGTGTCACGCGGCTCTTCGAGGGTGTCACCAGGCGCTTAATCCGCGACTCGGCGTAGTTTCCCTTAACCCGGTCGAACTCCACCTCGACCACGTCGCCCGGCACGGCCGCCTCCACGAATACCACGAAGCCGTTCAGGCGCGCCACCCCCTTGCCGCCAAATGCCAGGTCGGTGATTTCAAGCGTTGATGTCTCGCCGCGTTTAGGTCTCATGGGGGGTAATATAAATCGATTCAAGGGGGATTACAAGACGAGGGATGCGGTATTAATTCGAATATCATGTAAGTCGGATTCCGACGCATTTGGGGAGACACCCGATATTCTCGTAGGGGCACGGCATGCCGTGCCCGTTAAATTTATTGGCATTGTTGAGAATCTGTGCTGTGGGGAGCAAGCTCCCCACCTACAAAGAGGTTTGTTTTGAAACAGGCCGCCTTGTAGGTCGGGGGCTTGCCCCCGACAGCCTTGAAACAAAACATACGGCGAAAAATATTAACACGAAATATACATCGGATTTTCGGAACCGGCACCACCCTGCACGATACTTCTTCAATCAACGCCGATATGATGAAATACTAATAAGGAGGTAACCCCTTCTGAAGACCAATCATTAATATAAAAAAACCGAGGTCTCCTGGAAACCTCGGTTACAAAATTACGCATGAATATCGTTTTTGCCCCTATGTCAGCACCTGAATCAAAAACACTTCGCCGGCGCGTTCGACAGTCAGGACCACGCGGTAGCCCCGCCCGATCTGCGACATCGTCTTGATATAGTCGCTGAGGCTGGTAACATCATATTTGCCGATCCTCCGGATGATGTCGCCCTCCTGCAAACCCCAGCCGCTGGCCAGCCCCTTTTCGTCGGAACTGATCACCACAACTCCGTTGCGGTTACGCAATCCCATATAACCGGCCACGGTCGGCGTGATTTCAGCCACCTGCAGTCCGAATTTGTCCTTCTTCTTGGGCGCCAGGCGAAGCGGCACCTCCTCTGGTACAACCACCAATGAAATTTCATCCGTGCCGCGCGACAGCCTTATCGGCAACGGCCTTCCCGCCCGCGAGTAATTGACAACCTCCTCCCAGTCGCCGACACTTTCCATCTTGAGCTTGCCGACCGACAGAAGCACGTCGCCAGCCCGCAGACCCGACCTGGAGGCGGGCGAGCTTTCACTGACAGAGGATATGATCAAACCTTTGTTGTGCCGTAAATCGAGGCTGCGAGCAATCTCGGGCGTGATTTGCTGCACATTGATACCAACCCAGGCCTTGACTACCTCGCCGTACTTCAGGAGGTCCTCAATCACGATCTTAGCGCGGTTGATCGGCACGGCAAAACCGATCCCCTCGGAGCCGCGGCTGGATGTGAATATAAAGGTGTTGATACCGACAACCTCACCCATGGCGTTGACCAACGGGCCGCCGGAATTGCCGGGGTTGATAGCGGCGTCGGTCTGGATCATCTTGCGGTAGAATGCTTTCTGGCCGCGCTCAGGCTTGATATCGCGATTGGTGGCCGAGATAACCCCGACTGTCACGGTTGGCTGGGGATCGTCGAGGAGGTAACCAAAAGGGTTGCCGATGGCAATCGCCCACTCGCCGATTATGATATCATCGGAGTTGCCAAGGATAGCGTTCTTGAAAGACACAGTATCGGATTGTATCTTTACAACCGCCAAATCGGTAACCGGATCGCTTCCGACAAGACGGCCCGGGTATTCGTCGCCGTTGGTAAGGGTTACCCTAATCTCCTTGGCGCCTTCTATGACATGCTCATTGGTCAGCACATAACCCTCGGGATTAATAATGACCCCCGAGCCGAGAGACAGCACCTGCCTTTCGCGCGAGGGAGGCGGCAGGAAGAAGAAATCCCAGAAATCGGAACCGTATGGCGAAGTGTTGCGGGCCTGCACTACCTGGATCACCGAAAGCGAGACCACCGCCGCGCCAACCTTTTCGGCGGCGGCCACAATGGCGTTGCGGCGGGATGATTCTAATTCGCTTTGAAGGTGCCGGACCCCGGCGTCGCTGGAGTAGAAATCGCTCTGGGCCGGCGGTTGGGATAAATAGTTATCAGGTACCTGCGCTACATTTTTCGATTGATTGGCTTTCGTGGATGGCAAATAACCAAGAACCACCAGCATGAATAACGCGCCCAGCGCGGCGCCGACCAAAATTGCAAATATTGTTTCAGTACGCCTGATCATTTCCCTGACCCAATTACCCCTAATTATACCCGTCGTTTATCATTTCGGTTTCGTCAATTGACCGGTCATTATCTCCACGCCCGCTACATCTCCCGGCGCGTGGCAACCGCAATCGTCATCTGCGCAACAGTCACATTCCATCTGCAAAGTGGTGTGATGAATGTCGTAATCGCTGGCTAAGAGGGCACAGGCCGCCTGCAGGATTCTCTGCGACGAGTGAGTCGACTGGTCACCCACCTTGATATGAGCTGAAAGTGCCAGGTTAGATGATGAGATTGTCCAGATGTGAAGATCGTGAACCGACTTAACTCCCTCGATCCGCTCAATATCTCTTTTCAGGTTATCGTAGCTGATATTTCGGGGAACGCTTTCAAGCAGGATACTGGTGCCCTCGCGCATGACGCCAATACCGCCAACCAGAATGATTAATCCGACAAAGAACGATATTATCGGATCGGCCAGGTAATTGCCGGTGAAAATCATTATGAAACCGCCGGCCACAACACCGACCGAGCCGAGCATATCGCCCAGAACATGCAGGAATGCCGCCCTGACATTGAGGTTCTCGCCGGCCACCTCACGAAGGCGGATAATTACAATAATATTGGCCAATAGCCCGATCGCAGCCACGATCAGCATCAAGCCGGATTTCACCGGCTCCGGCCTGATCAGCCTCTGGTAGGCCTCAAAGAAAATATACCCCGCCAGAAAAAACAATGTCATGCCATTGAATACGGCCGCCAAGACCTCGATACGATGATAACCATAGGTCCTTCGGGCGGTGGGCGGCCGGCGCGCCACAATTGCGGCAAACAGCGACAAACTCAGCGCCATGACATCGCCGAACAGATGGCCGGCGTCAGATTTCAGCGACAGCGAATTGGCCAGGAAACCCCCGGCCAGTTCCAGAGCGAAAATGACCGACGTAATTCCAAGGGCCCAGGTCAGCCTGCGCTCTATATCGCTCGAACTGTTGCCATGAACATGGGCATGATTGTGAATGGCAGTTTCCATAAGCTTATTATTATGCTGATAACTGGTGTATCGGAACCGAGCCGCCTTCTATTATTCCATTATTCATCGCAATATAGGGCATTAAAAATCAAGGGCAATAAAAAAACCTCCCTAGAAAAGGAGGCCGATACGCTCCAGGATTTTTGGCCCTATCGTAACGCCAGGATAGTCTTGATTATATACCTCGTCGGATCGACCGCCCGGCTGTGATCTCGGACCTCGTAATGGAGATGTGGCCCGGTCGAATAACCGGTCGAGCCAACCAGCCCGATGACCTCGCCGCGCTCAATTCTCTTGCCGACCGCAACCTTGATCTTGCTGAGATGCCCGTAATAGGTCGTGAACTCGTTTCCGTGATCTATCACGATAGTATTCCCCAGACCGGTCTGATACGAAGTTCCGACAACCGTGCCGGCCGCCGTGGCGTAGACCGGCGTCCCTTTGGGGGCGGCTATATCGACACCGTTATGTGGTTGGTATGAGCCGGTGAAGGGATCGTTGTGCATGCCGAAACCGCGGGTCATGAAACCGTCGCACGGGCTTACGGTCGGGGTATGATCGAGGCATGCCCGCTTTTCCTTGACCTGTTCGAGAAGCTGCTCGAAGGAGGCGTTTTCCAGATCCAACTGCCGACGAATTTTCTCGATATCCTCCTCGACCAGCCAGGTGCGCTCTTTCAATTCGGAGCTGACCGGTGGGGCGCTCATTATCTGGCCGCCGACACCCACCTCTCGCAAATCAGCATCGAGCGGCGGCAGGTCAAACACCAGGCGGATGTCCTCGTCCTTTTTCATAATCTGGGATATTTCGGATTTTAGAAACGAAACGGTCGACTCCAGGTCGCCGATTTTGGCCGACAGGACCTCGTTTTCCTCAACAAGACCTGTCATCTTCTGGCGGTCGATCGATGATTTGATGAATCCGATTGCGGAATAGATGCTGGCTACGATAAAACAGGAAATGATCAGCGAGCACAGCACCAGAAGGCGCTGGCTGATTTCCTTGTTGACAACCCGGGAGCTGTCAGGAGGAACGATGAGTATCGAAAATTTCTTCGAAAGCATTCCTTGACCACTCTATTATTCTTATCGGCAAACCGCGGCCAAAAATTTATCCCAAATGTTACAGGCTGTCAAGCAATTAATTTCACTTTATCAGCAAATAATCCCGCTTCAATATCTTGCCGACCACCTTGATGAATTTATCCGGATTCAGATTTTGCAGGCTGTATAGATGCCAGCAGGTCTTTTCCGGCTTAATTATCTGCGGTTTCCTCTTTTTAGCCATAACCCCTCCCTTGAAAATGCAATTGCCTTTACGACAAGTAAGCCCTCATGCAATTTTTTGCTTTTCCCGTTTCTGATTTGTCTTGTGGAATTATGGAATGCAATTCTCATACCAGCGTTATAGACCGTTCATTAAGTCGAAATGAATAATGCACCAGCTTGAGCAGCATGGCCTTAGCCGATAACTCGAATATCGGAGGCGCCGAGGGAAGGGCATATTTGTATTGACCGGCCCCCATAGTTATTGGGGTATGCCGGATACCATATTATGTAACGATTTTATACAGGCTAAATTTCGATCTTATCTATAATCGCGACAATCGCAGTTCGCACCGGAACCTCGGTCTGTCCCACCACGGCCATGGCCGAGCGACCCTCCTGCGTCACGAGCACCAGGTCGCCAACCCCGGCATCGACCGAATCTATGGCCACGACCGATTCACCAGTCGGAATGCGTGAGGGTGTGAGTATTTCGACTGTAAGAAGCTTCTGCGCCCTGTAAACCGGGTGTTTGATGGTGGAGGCGATATTGCCTGTGACTTTCCCTATCAGCATCGTTCAACCCAATTGATCGACTATGCCGACGATAGCCGCATCGGCGGGGATTTTTTTGCCCGGCATGGCATAGGTGGCCTCACGAGCCGCCACCCACCAGACCAGTTGCCCCTGGCCGGCCGATACCGAATCAGCCGCCACAATCAGTCCCCCCTGCTCCTTGCCAGCGCTGTCGATCGGCTGAATGACTCGGAGCTTGACACCCTTGAGCTGGGGGTCCTTGACCGTGCAAACGACATTGCCTAAGACTATCGCTAATTTCATTTGGACCCGCCGTATGTTGATTCGCCAGAGAATTCGATATTGTCGATTATACCGATGATGACCGCGTCGACAGGCGTGGCGCCCATGTTCACAGCCTGCCTGGCCGACGAGCCACGCACAACCAGGACAAGGTCGCCGACTCCGGCATCGACCGAATCGAGCGCCACAATCGGCGCCCCGCCCTTGTCCCTGCCGGAAACGTCGGCTAATTCCAGGATGAGCATCTTATAGCCACTGAGCTTGTCATCCTTGCGGGTGGCCACTACGGTCCCCTTGACTCTGGCGATTTCCATACTACCTCATGTTTTCGATCGGTTATCCTGACCATCCGGGAGTGTCTGCTGGGCCGAGCCGTCGCCGCCCTGGTCTGCCGGCGGCGGTTCGGACTCTATCGGCGCATTATCCAAGCCGCGCCTGCCGAGTGCTTTTAAAATGATATGTATCACAGCGCCAATAATCGGGAGAACCATGAGAATGATAATCAGGCTCGCCCAGAATGGATGGCTCTTAAAAAATTCGATTAGATTCTCAGACACGAAACGAAATCTACCTCCAATATTCAAATCAGTCAAGGCGCGATTTGGGATAAGGGTCGCGGCAGGTCTCCGCACCTGCCGCAGTGTTTGATTTGATATCCATCTTATTCCCCTTCACGCCCCCCTATTACCCGCTTGACTTGGAAACCGGCTCGGATTATACATATTTCCATGATCATCATACGGGAGGCGAGAGAGGACGAGCTCCTCAAGGCGGGCGAGCTGTGGTCCGAGTTTATGGAATTCAATGCCAGGTTCAACGATTCGTTCGAGACCAGTGCCCGGGCGGTCGAGATTTTCACAAAAGAAATGATGCAGAAATACCCGGCCCGCGATTTTCGTCTGGCGGTGGCCGATACCGGCGGCGAACTGGTGGGATTCTGCTTTTCATACATCTCGCAGAAACCGAAATATTTCAAGCTCGAGAAGTTCGGGTTTGTGGGCGATCTCTATGTCAAGCCGAAATACCGTCGCCAGGGCATAGGACACGACCTGGTCAAGGATGCGCTCAACTTCTTCGCCCGCAAAAAAGTCTCCCAGATCGAGCTTCTGGTATCGATCAAGAACAGGGACGCCATCGAATTCTGGGAGGCCATCGGCTTCTCGCACCTGCTGACGTGGATGTATAAGAGGATATGAGGTAAAGGCACGATTTGTCGTGGCGCAGGAGGACCTACGCCACGCATCCTAAAAAACGCCGTCGGGTCAGGCGACCCGACGGCACAATGAATCAAATTGCGTCTATCGTTCTATTCCAGCACGTGGATATTCTTCTTGGCGCAGATATCCTTGAGCTGTTTCGGCCAGACCGTGACCGTGACCTCGCCAAGGTGCGCGGTCCGCAGCAGGTACATGTAAGTACGCGCCTGTCCGATACCGCCGCCGATCGACAATGGAATCTTGTCATTCAAGATCCCCTGGTGATACGGCAGCTTGAGGAAATCAAGCTGGCCGGAGATTTCCAGCTGTTGCTTCAAGGTTTCCTTGGTGACACGGATACCCATCGAGGTTAGCTCGTGACGGCGTTTGGTCACCGGATTCCACACCAGGATATCGCCATTGAGGCCGTGGGTGTCCTTGCCGGTTTCCTTGTTGGTGGGCGTTACCCAATCGTCGTAATCCGCGGCGCGCATTTCATGCGGATAGCCGTCCTTAAGCACCCAGCCAATTCCGATGATGAATACTGCGGGATGCTCCTGGATAATCTTTGTCTCCCGCTGCTTGCGCGGCAGGTCGGGATACTTGGCCAACAGGTCCTCGGCGTGGATGAAGGTGAGTTCCTCGGGGAAATCGGGGTATTTGGGATTCTTCAGGGCCGGGTAAAGCTCCTGGGCGTGCTTGCCGGCGCCGCGGATCACTTTCCAGATCTTGCGGACGGTGTCCTTGAGATATTCCAAGTTGCGCTCTTTCTCGGTTATCCGACGCTCCCAATCCCATTGATCGACATAGGAGCTGTGGTCGTGATCGAGGAAATAGTCTTTGCGGACGGCGCGCATGTCGGTATTGATTCCCTCGCCGATCTTGCAGTCGAATTGCGCCAGGGCTGGTCTTTTCCACTTGGTGGCCGCCTGCACCACCTGGGCGGTGATACGGGGGTTGATCCCCAGGCCGCACGGGAACTCCACCGGCGTCCGGGAACCATCGCGGTCAAGGTAATCGTTGACACCACTGTCGCGATCGACAATCAGCGGCACCTGGACCATCGACAGGTTCAGTTCCTTGCACAGATTATCTTCGATATACCGTTTGATTGCATAAAGGGCCCGTTGGGTATCCAGACGATTAAGCAACGGGGCATAATCGCTTGGCAGGATTTTATCCACTTCCTCGTACGTACTGATTCCTGGCCCGGCCAGGTCGGCTTTTTTGTCCGCCATTCTTAGCTCCTAAATTAAAAGTTTAATTATGCCACAAACTTGTCGGCGGGATATATAATAATCCACCCTTGATGCCGCAACTCATTTTTGTGGAATTTGGAAGCCGCTAACATGCCGCTCGATTGCGAAAGATGGGCCGAAGTATAACGGATTTGTGGCATGCGTTAAGGTACGCGGAGAGACAAGCACTGCTGCGATGAACTTTCTATACCTCGGGATGGAAGCGTTTTTCCACGACATCCTAAGGCGTTTTCAACCTATCTAACTAACACACCTGTCTTGTAGGTGGGGAGATTGTCTCCCCGCACAATGGTACCCACCTGCCCCTTAATAGACGGGGCCTCCGGCCCCGCAGAAGGCAGCGCAGGATCCGGCTTTTGCGGCTCTGCAAGAGCCGCCTATTAGAAATTTAAAATTACATCCTCCTCCCCTGCGTAGCGCCACGGCGCACGCACGCCCCAGGCCGCGTAACAACTTCTGAAGGAGGAATATATATAACCGTCAGGTCACGCCCTTTCGGGCCTACGACCTGACGGAACGGGGAACGGCTGTAAAACAAGGCATATTTTGGGCTTGCCAAGAGGGGGATTTTATATTTATTAATGCAATTGATATGAGTTTCTTTAGTCGCATTTCAGGGGTGGCGGATGCGAACCGACAAAAATGTGGACGGGCAATCGCTGGAGCAAATCATGAGAAAATGTGAGAAAATCCTGGTCGTGCTCCTCCTGGGGTCGTTGTGGGGCGCGCTGGAGCTTTTTGGACGGGACCTGTTCCGCGCCATGGGGGTGCCGCAGAAATCGGCGCTGCTCTTCGGGCTGGGTATCATCATCCTCTACGCCTCCAAGCGGCTGGTCGATTTTCCCGGCTCGGTCGTTGTCATGGCGCTGATCGCGGGCCTGTTCAAGACCGCCTCCAGCAACTTCTTCCCCTGCCAGTTCGCGGCGGTGATGATCAACGGGATCGTGTTCGATATCACCTACACGACATTCAAGGGCCGGCTTGATTCCAGCCCGATCTACAGGGCGATTGCTGCGCCGATTATAGTCTATGTATCGTATGCCATTTTCGCGCTGATCGCCACGTTCGCTCTGCGTGAGGCCTCCTGGGCGGCCGAGGGTTGGGCCGGGATTCGCACGTACCTTCTCTCCGACGCCGTGAGCGCGTCGCTGATTTCGATTGTAACAATAAATATCGGATATTACCTGGGTAATGCCATTCAACCCTATGCCCTGCTGCGTAAGTTGGGGATGCCGGCCGTTATGTTCAGAATCGTTTCTGTAGTGCTCGTGGCCGTCATCTGGGTTGCCGGGCAGATATATTAATAATGTAACATTCATTCAGGGGCGTTATGGCAATAAAGAGAATCAGAGTGTCACCGGGTAAATGCAGTGGATGCCGTCTGTGCATGCAGATTTGCGCCATCAGCCATTATGACGAGATCAATCCCAAAAAGGCCAGCCTGCGAATCGAGGCGCATTTCCCGCAGCCGGGGCTTTATAAGCCCAAGGTCTGTTCGCAGTGCGGCAAGTGCATGGAGGTCTGCCCCGAGGGCGCAATCTACCGGCGCGACGACGGCGCCTATATCGTGCTCATAGAAAAATGCACCAATTGCTGCGAATGTATCCCGGTCTGCAAGCCCGGAGTGATATTCCAGCATCGCGACATAGAGCACGTCATCATCTGCGACAACTGTTTCAAATGCACCGAGCTATGTAACACCGGCGCGATCACAATATTCACCAGGCCGGTCAAGGAGAGCGCCTAATGGCAAACGGCTTCATAGGCTCCAGGGGACTTGCGGGAACGACGCTGCGTATCAATCTCACCACCGGAGAGATCAAGAGGTATCCCACCGATGAGAAGCTGATGCGCGAGTGGTTCGGCGGACGGGGCGCAATCGCCAAGATTCTCTACGACGAGGTCCCCCGCGACGCCGATCCGTTCGGACCGGAGAACCTCTTCATCATGAGCGCCGGGGTCATGAGCGGATGCTTTATCCCATCGGGCGCCAAAATCGAATTCGGCTCGGTCTCTCCCCTGAGTAATGGCCATGGCGATTCCAACATGGGCGGCCATCTCGGCCCGGCTCTCAAATTCGCCGGCTACGATATGGTGATTATGTCGGGCATCTCCCCCAAGCCGGTCTATCTCTTCATCGACGACGACACGGTGGAGCTGCGCGACGCCACAGAATATTGGGGCATGGGGTCATTGGAATGCGAACCTGTGATGAAACAAGAGCTGGGCGAGGATTTCGAAATCGCCACGATCGGGCCGGCCGGCGAGATCGGAATCCGGTTCTCATGTATCACGCACGATTTCGGCCGTCAGGCGGGGCGGACCGGGCAGGGCGCGGTCATGGGTTCTAAGAAACTCAAGGCGATCGCGATCCGGG
>Ga0315293_10003375_pt1 | contig 15373 bp, 5 predicted proteins | sample YL17G13_20_MG_FD_203071 | JGI IMG/M metagenome (GOLD analysis project Ga0315293, IMG submission 203071) | Sediment microbial communities from Yellowstone Lake, YNP, Wyoming, USA - YL17G13_20 | ecosystem: Environmental > Aquatic > Freshwater > Lake > Sediment | place: USA: Wyoming | collected...
ATCTGTGACAGGAGCAGTATCAGTATCTGGTAATGTAGTAGTTACTAGTGTATCAGGTAACGTAATATCAGTAACAGGTGTAGTATCTGTATCTGGCAATGTCGTATCAGTTACCGGAGCCGTATCCGTATCGGGAAATTTAGTATCCGTAACTGGTACAGTTGGTATTGCTTCTGGATTATACTTAGCATCCGGATTGGTAGTAGTAACTAGTGTATCAGGTAACGTCGTATCTGTTACAGGCGCTATTTCTGTTTCAGGTAATGTAGTCTCTGTAACTGGTGCAATAGTAGCATCTGTATCTGGTAATGTAGTATCCGTAACAGGTGCGGTGTCTGTTTCGGGAAATATAGTAGGTATAGCATCTGGTGTATATTTAGCATCTGGTCAAGTAGTAACAGTTTCTGGCAACGTAGTATCTGTGACTGGTGCAGTTTCCGTATCTGGAAATGTAGTAGTTACGTCGGTTTCTGGTAATGTAGTATCCGTGACTGGAGCAGTTTCAGTATCAGGAAACGTAGTTTCCGTAACAGGTGCCGTTTCTGTTTCAGGAAATGTAGTAGTCACTAGCGTATCTGGTAATGTCGTTTCTGTAACTGGTGCTGTAGGTATAGCATCGGGCTTATATCTGGCGTCTGGACTAGTTGTAGTTACTAGTGTATCTGGTAATGTAGTCTCCGTAACTGGCGCGGTATCCGTTTCGGGTAATGTAGTCTCCGTAACTGGTTCAGTAGTAGCATCTGTATCTGGCAACGTAGTAGTTACATCAGTATCAGGAAACGTAGTTTCAGTAACTGGCGCTGTTTCAGTTTCAGGAAATGTAGTATCAGTCACTGGTGCCGTTTCTGTTTCTGGTAACGTAGTAGTCACTAGTGTATCTGGAAACGTTGTTTCTGTAACTGGTGCTGTTTCTGTTTCAGGAAACGTTGTTTCTGTAACTGGCGCAGTTTCAGTATCAGGAAATGTGGTTTCAGTAACAGGTGCTGTTGGAATAGCATCTGGTTTATATCTAGCATCTGGACTTGTAGTTGTAACTAGTGTTTCCGGTAACGTTGTATCTGTGACTGGAGCGGTTTCAGTATCCGGAAATGTAGTAGTGACTAGTGTTTCCGGCAATGTCGTATCTGTGACTGGTGCAGTATCAGTATCGGGCAATGTAGTCGTAACTAGCGTTTCTGGTAATGTAGTATCCGTAACGGGAGCAGTATCGGTATCCGGAAATGTCGTATCTGTAACTGGAGCGATAGTAGCATCTGTTTCTGGAAACGTTGTATCAGTTACAGGAGCAGTATCGGTTTCGGGAAATCTTGTATCTGTAACAGGTGTTGTAGGTATAGCATCTGGACTTTATCTAGCATCGGGACTTGTAGTTGTAACTAGTGTATCAGGAAATGTAGTATCCGTTACTGGAGCAGTTTCGGTATCTGGAAATGTTGTTTCTGTAACTGGTGCAATAGTAGCATCCGTATCTGGCAACGTAGTTTCTGTAACAGGAGCGGTATCTGTTTCTGGTAATGTAGTATCAGTCACTGGAGCTGTTTCTGTTTCTGGAAATGTCGTGTCGGTCACTGGCGCTGTTTCAGTATCCGGTAATATAGTAGGAGTGGCATCCGGAATTTACCTAGCATCCGGATTATATTCCGCTTCTGGTCAATATCTAGCTAGTGGTCAAGTAGTGACTGTTTCTGGCAACGTTGTTTCAGTGACTGGTGCAATTTCTGTATCTGGTAACGTCGTATCAGTCACAGGAGCCGTCTCGGTATCTGGAAACGTTGTTTCAGTTACAGGAGCAATATCAATATCCGGAAATATAGTGGGAGTAGCGTCTGGTTTGTATCTAGCATCTGGTCTAGTTGTAGTTACGAGTGTATCGGGCAATGTAGTTTCTGTGACTGGAGCTATTTCTGTTTCGGGCAACGTTGTTTCAGTAACTGGAGCAGTATCGGTATCTGGTAATGTAGTAGTTACGTCAGTATCGGGTAACGTTGTATCAGTAACAGGTGCAGTATCGGTATCCGGTAACGTAGTATCCGTAACAGGTGCAGTATCAGTTTCAGGTAATTTAGTTTCCGTAACTGGTGCGGTAGGAATAGCATCTGGAATCTACTTAGCATCAGGGATAGTTGTAGTCACGAGTGTATCAGGCAACGTAGTTTCTGTAACAGGAGCAGTATCTGTTTCTGGTAATGTTGTTTCGGTAACAGGAGCAGTTTCCGTTTCTGGTAACGTGGTAGTTACTAGTGTATCCGGAAATGTAGTTTCGGTTACTGGAGCAATTTCAGTATCAGGAAACGTAGTTTCTGTAACGGGAGCAGTATCAGTATCAGGCAATGTCGTATCTGTAACTGGTGCAGTTTCGGTATCAGGCAACATAGTAGGAGTGGCATCTGGAGTTTATCTAGCATCTGGTTTATATTCTGCATCTGGTCAGTATTTAGCATCTGGACAAGTAGTGACCGTATCCGGTAATGTTGTATCGGTAACTGGTGCAGTCTCTGTTTCGGGAAATATAGTAGGCGTAGCATCTGGTGCATATTTAGCATCTGGACTTGTAGTAGTCACATCGGTATCGGGTAATGTAGTATCTGTGACTGGCGCTGTTTCGGTATCGGGAAATGTAGTTTCTGTTACTGGCGCTGTTTCAGTATCAGGAAATGTTGTCGTAACTAGTGTTTCTGGAAATGTAGTATCAGTTACTGGAGCAATTTCAGTATCAGGCAACGTTGTTTCAGTAACAGGAGCGATTTCAGTATCAGGAAATGTTGTATCAGTTACAGGTGCAGTATCGGTTTCTGGTAACGTAGTAGTTACTAGTGTATCAGGCAACGTAGTATCAGTCACCGGAGCTGTTTCTGTATCGGGAAATCTTGTATCTGTTACTGGTGCCGTTGGAATAGCATCTGGTTTATATCTAGCATCTGGTATTGTGGTTCTAACTAGTGTATCTGGCAACGTTGTTTCAGTTACTGGTGCAGTATCGGTATCTGGTAATGTTGTAGTAACTAGTGTATCTGGAAACGTAGTATCTGTAACTGGAGCCATTTCTGTTTCAGGTAACGTAGTGTCTGTTACCGGAGCAGTATCAGTTTCGGGAAACGTAGTAGTTACTAGCGTATCAGGAAACGTAGTATCAGTAACTGGTGCAGTCTCAGTTTCGGGGAATGTAGTTTCTGTAACAGGTGCTGTATCTGTTTCTGGAAATCTTGTATCTGTTACTGGAGCAGTAGGAATCGCTTCTGGATTATATCTAGCATCTGGATTAGTTGTAGTAACTTCTGTATCTGGAAATGTTGTTTCTGTAACTGGTGCAGTTTCAGTTTCAGGAAACGTAGTATCGGTTACTGGTGCGGTTTCAGTTTCCGGTAATGTAATAGTTACTAGTGTATCAGGAAATGTAGTATCTGTTACCGGAGCTATTTCTGTATCTGGAAACGTAGTAGTTACGTCAGTATCAGGGAACGTCGTTTCCGTTACAGGTGCAGTCTCAGTATCAGGTAACGTTGTTTCAGTCACCGGAGCTGTTTCTGTTTCTGGAAACATAGTAGGTGTAGCATCCGGAGTTTATCTAGCATCCGGTTTATATTCTGCTTCTGGACAATACTTAGCGTCTGGACAAGTAGTAACTGTATCAGGCAACGTCGTATCTGTGACTGGAGCCGTATCCGTTTCGGGTAATGTAGTATCGGTGACAGGAGCAATATCAATATCAGGTAATGTAGTATCGGTGACTGGTGCAATCTCTGTATCGGGCAATGTAGTCGTAACTAGTGTTTCTGGAAATGTAGTATCCGTAACAGGTGCAGTATCCGTATCGGGAAATTTAGTTTCTGTAACAGGTGCGGTAGGAATAGCATCTGGAATCTATCTAGCATCTGGATTGGTAGTAGTTACTAGTGTATCGGGTAACGTCGTATCGGTTACTGGAGCAGTATCGGTTTCTGGTAATGTTGTTGTTACTAGTGTTTCTGGTAATGTAGTATCAGTAACCGGAGCCGTTTCAGTTTCGGGTAATGTAGTATCAGTCACTGGAGCAGTATCAGTATCAGGCAACATAGTGGGAGTAGCATCAGGAGTTTACTTAGCATCAGGATTATGGTTAGCATCTGGGCTAGTAGTTACTACTAGTGTATCGGGTAACGTAATATCTGTAACTGGTGCAATAGTAGCATCCGTATCTGGTAATGTAATATCTGTAACCGGAGTAGTATCTGTTTCTGGAAACGTCGTGTCGGTCACTGGTGCTGTTTCTGTATCTGGCAATATAGTAGGAGTGGCATCTGGAGTTTATCTAGCATCTGGATTGTATTCTGCTTCAGGTCAATACTTAGCGTCTGGACAAGTAGTAACTGTATCAGGCAACGTCGTATCTGTGACTGGAGCCGTATCAGTTTCGGGTAATGTGGTATCAGTTACTGGTGCCGTTTCTGTTTCAGGAAATGTAGTAGTCACTAGTGTGTCTGGAAATGTTGTATCAGTAACAGGAGCAATTTCAGTATCAGGAAATGTTGTATCGGTGACTGGAGCTGTGTCAGTATCCGGCAACGTAGTATCTGTAACTGGCTCAGTTGGTATAGCTTCAGGTTTATATTTAGCATCTGGATTGATAGTAGTCACTAGTGTATCTGGTAATGTCGTATCTGTTACAGGAGCCGTTTCGGTTTCTGGAAATGTAATATCAGTTACTGGTGCTGTTTCCGTTTCTGGCAACGTTGTTGTAACTAGTGTTTCCGGTAACGTTGTATCAGTAACAGGTGCAATAGTAGCATCTGTTTCAGGTAATGTTGTATCAGTAACAGGAGCAGTATCAGTATCAGGTAATATTGTTGGGGTAGCATCTGGTGTATATCTAGCATCCGGACAAGTAGTGACTGTATCAGGTAACGTAGTATCAGTAACTGGTGCAATATCGGTATCAGGAAATGTGGTATCTGTCACCGGAGTAGTATCAGTTTCAGGCAACGTAGTTTCCGTAACTGGTGCTGTTTCAGTATCTGGAAATGTTGTCGTAACTAGTGTATCGGGTAACGTAGTATCTGTAACAGGTGCGGTGTCTGTATCGGGTAACATAGTAGGAATAGCATCCGGACTTTATCTATCATCTGGTCTCGTAGTAGTTACGTCAGTATCAGGAAATGTAGTATCAGTAACAGGCGCAGTATCAGTATCAGGCAATGTTATTTCAGTAACAGGAGCTGTCTCTGTATCCGGAAATGTAGTAGTTACTAGTGTATCCGGAAATGTAGTTTCTGTAACTGGAGCAGTATCAGTATCTGGCAACGTAGTATCAGTCACCGGAGCTGTATCTGTATCAGGCAACATAGTAGGAGTAGCTTCAGGCGTTTACTTAGCATCTGGCTTATACAGTGCTTCTGGACAATATTTGGCATCTGGTCAAGTAGTGACTGTATCTGGTAACGTTGTGTCTGTGACAGGAGCAATTTCAGTATCTGGAAATGTAGTATCAGTTACCGGAGCAGTATCAGTATCTGGAAACGTAGTATCTGTAACTGGTGCTGTTTCCGTATCTGGAAACGTTGTATCTGTGACTGGTTCAATAGTAGCATCCGTATCTGGTAACGTAGTATCAGTAACTGGTGCAGTCTCAGTTTCGGGAAACGTGGTAATTACATCAGTCTCTGGAAATGTAGTTTCAGTTACAGGTGCAATCTCAGTTTCGGGTAACGTTGTTTCAGTAACTGGCGCTGTTTCGGTTTCTGGTAATTTAGTTTCCGTAACTGGAACAGTTGGAATCGCTTCTGGATTATATTTAGCATCTGGTCTAGTTGTAGTCACTAGTGTATCGGGTAACGTAGTATCAGTAACAGGTGCGATTTCAGTATCAGGCAATGTTGTATCAGTTACAGGTGCAGTATCAGTATCTGGTAATGTAGTAGTTACTAGTGTATCAGGCAACGTAGTATCAGTCACCGGAGTTGTTTCTGTTTCTGGAAATGTTGTATCAGTTACGGGTGCGGTATCTGTTTCAGGTAATATAGTAGGCGTAGCATCTGGAGTGTACCTAGCTTCTGGTTTATATAGTGCATCAGGTCAGTATTTAGCTAGCGGTCAAGTTGTAACCGTCTCTGGCAACGTAGTATCTGTAACTGGTGCAATCTCAGTATCTGGGAACGTTGTATCGGTCACAGGAGCGGTTTCGGTATCTGGCAATGTCGTATCTGTAACTGGAGCCGTAGTAGCATCAGTATCTGGAAATGTGGTTTCAGTAACTGGAGCAGTTTCAGTTTCAGGCAATTTAGTTTCTGTTACTGGCTCAGTTGGAATAGCTTCTGGATTATATCTAGCATCCGGTCTAATTGTAGTTACTAGTGTATCAGGAAACGTAGTATCTGTGACTGGTGCTGTTTCTGTATCTGGTAACGTAGTATCAGTTACCGGAGCAGTATCAGTTTCTGGAAATGTGGTAGTCACTAGTGTATCAGGTAACGTCGTGTCGGTTACTGGAGCGATTTCAGTATCGGGTAATGTTGTTTCTGTAACAGGAGCAGTTTCGGTATCAGGCAACATAGTAGGAGTGGCATCCGGAGTTTATCTAGCATCTGGTTTGTACAGTGCATCTGGACAATATCTAGCTAGTGGTCAAGTAGTAACTGTATCTGGAAACGTCGTATCTGTAACAGGAGCAATTTCTGTATCCGGTAATGTGGTTTCAGTAACAGGTGCTGTCTCGGTATCAGGAAATGTAGTAGTCACAAGTGTGTCTGGCAACGTAGTATCTGTAACTGGTGCAGTTTCAGTTTCAGGAAACGTAGTTTCAGTAACCGGAGCAGTTTCAGTATCTGGAAACGTAGTTGTAACAAGCGTATCTGGTAATGTTGTTTCTGTAACAGGAGCAGTATCAGTTTCGGGTAATGTAGTTGTTACTAGTGTTTCTGGTAACGTAGTATCCGTGACTGGTTCAATAGTAGCATCGGTATCTGGTAATGTAGTCTCAGTTACTGGTGCAGTATCAGTATCTGGCAACGTAGTCGTAACTAGCGTATCTGGTAATGTGGTTTCAGTCACTGGAGCCGTGTCCGTATCGGGCAATGTTGTCGTAACCAGTGTTTCTGGCAACGTAGTATCTGTAACTGGCGTAGTATCAGTTTCAGGCAACGTTGTTTCAGTTACAGGTGCCGTATCGGTTTCTGGAAATGTAGTATCTGTAACAGGAGCAGTATCGGTATCGGGCAATGTAGTTTCAGTCACAGGAGCCGTAGGAATAGCATCTGGTTTATATCTAGCATCTGGACTTATAGTAGTTACTTCTGTATCTGGAAATGTAGTTTCAGTAACAGGCGCAATTTCTGTTTCAGGCAACGTCGTATCTGTTACTGGTGCAGTATCGGTATCTGGAAATGTTGTGGTTACTAGTGTTTCTGGAAACGTAGTATCTGTGACTGGTGCTGTATCGGTATCAGGTAACGTAGTATCAGTTACGGGTGCGGTATCGGTATCAGGTAACGTAGTTTCTGTTACAGGTTCAATAGTAGCAAGTGTTTCAGGTAATGTGGTATCAGTTACTGGAGCAGTATCGGTATCTGGTAATATTGTATCGGTAGCATCTGGCGTATACATAGCATCTGGCATATACTTTGCATCCGGTCAAACATTCCTATTCCAAGGTGGCGTTCAGGTAAGCGGTACGGTTGAAGTAAGCGGTCAGGTAAGGGTAATATCGGGCGGTGTAATTCCAGTATCGTTGGTATCAGGTGTTTTATTATCAGGTTTAACTATTGCTTCTGGTATATATTTGGCATCTGGACAAGTAGTAGTCACTAGTGTATCAGGCAACGTAGTCTCAGTAACAGGTGCAATTTCAGTATCGGGAAATGTAGTATCAGTTACCGGAGCAATATCAGTATCAGGCAACGTTGTTTCAGTCACTGGTGCGATAGCAGCATCAGTTTCTGGAAACGTCGTATCTGTGACTGGTGCCGTATCGGTATCTGGCAACGTCGTATCTGTAACTGGTTCAATTGCGGCATCTGTTTCTGGTAATGTTGTTTCAGTAACAGGTGCAGTATCAGTATCGGGCAATGTAGTCGTAACTAGTGTTTCTGGTAATGTAGTATCCGTAACTGGAGCAGTATCGGTATCCGGAAACGTAGTATCTGTGACTGGTTCAATAGTAGCATCGGTATCTGGGAACGTAGTCTCTGTAACTGGTGCAGTTTCAGTATCCGGAAATGTCGTATCTGTAACTGGAGCAATAGCAGCATCAGTATCAGGTAACGTAGTTTCAGTAACTGGAGCAGTTTCTGTTTCGGGTAACGTTGTTTCAGTAACAGGAGCAGTATCAGTATCAGGAAACATAGTAGGAGTGGCATCAGGTGTTTATTTAGCATCCGGTCTAGTTGTGGTTACTAGTGTTTCTGGTAACGTAGTATCTGTAACTGGTGCTATTTCAGTTTCGGGCAACGTCGTTTCTGTAACTGGTGCCGTTTCTGTATCAGGAAATGTAGTATCAGTTACCGGAGCAGTATCAGTATCAGGCAATGTAGTTGTGACTAGCGTTTCTGGAAACGTAGTCTCTGTAACAGGAGCCGTATCAGTATCGGGCAATGTCGTATCTGTAACAGGAGCAATAGCAGCATCAGTATCGGGTAACGTAGTATCAGTGACTGGTGCTGTTTCTGTTTCTGGAAACGTAGTATCTGTAACAGGTGCGGTATCAGTTTCTGGAAATATAGTAGGCGTAGCATCCGGTGTTTATCTAGCATCTGGATTATATTCTGCATCCGGACAATATCTAGCCTCTGGTCAAGTGGTGACTGTATCAGGCAATGTTGTATCGGTAACTGGTGCAATATCCGTTTCTGGAAATGTCGTATCAGTGACAGGTGCAATAGTGGCATCAGTATCGGGTAACGTTGTATCTGTAACAGGAGCAGTTTCTGTATCTGGAAACGTAGTATCTGTGACTGGTGCTATTTCAGTTTCGGGCAACGTCGTATCTGTAACAGGAGCAGTATCAGTTTCGGGAAATGTTGTTGTAACTAGTGTATCTGGCAATGTCGTATCAGTGACAGGAGCAATAGCAGCATCAGTATCAGGTAATGTCGTATCTGTAACAGGTGCGGTATCCGTTTCGGGTAACGTAGTATCTGTGACTGGTTCAATAGTAGCATCTGTATCTGGCAACGTAGTATCAGTCACCGGAGCTGTTTCTGTTTCTGGAAACGTAGTATCAGTTACGGGTGCTGTTTCTGTTTCTGGTAATATAGTAGGAGTAGCATCTGGTGTTTATTTAGCCTCTGGATTATATAGTGCATCTGGACAATATTTGGCATCTGGTCAAGTAGTGACTGTATCTGGAAACGTAGTATCTGTGACTGGTGCTATTTCAGTTTCGGGCAACGTTGTTTCCGTAACTGGTGCAGTATCAGTATCAGGCAACGTAGTCTCAGTCACTGGTGCGATAGTAGCATCTGTTTCTGGTAATGTAGTCTCAGTAACTGGAGCAGTATCGGTATCCGGAAACGTAGTATCTGTGACTGGTTCAATAGTAGCATCGGTATCTGGAAACGTAGTCTCTGTAACTGGTGCAGTTTCAGTATCTGGAAATGTCGTATCAGTGACAGGTGCAATAGTGGCATCAGTATCCGGTAATGTAGTATCTGTAACAGGTGCAGTTTCGGTATCTGGAAACGTAGTCTCAGTAACAGGAGCCATTTCAGTATCTGGTAACGTAGTATCTGTTACTGGAGCAGTATCAGTTTCCGGAAATGTGGTAGTCACTAGTGTATCAGGAAACGTAGTTTCTGTAACGGGAGCAATTTCAGTATCAGGAAACGTCGTATCTGTAACTGGTGCAATTAGTGTATCAGGAAATGTCGTATCTGTAACTGGTGCAGTTTCCGTTTCAGGAAACATTGTAGGAGTAGCATCTGGAGTTTATCTAGCATCTGGTTTATACAGCGCTTCCGGACAATACTTAGCTAGTGGTCAAGTAGTGACTATTTCTGGCAACGTTGTTTCCGTTACTGGAGCAATATCAGTATCTGGCAACGTAGTGTCCGTGACTGGCTTAATTGCTGTATCTTGTTCTGGTAATTTCGTGAATATAGTTAACTCACCAGCGGCTCCAATAATAGTTCAGACGGAACAGCAACTTATATCCGGTGAAGTATTATTGTCTGGTGTTACAACCAGTGGTACTTTATTCAATATAATAGATAAAGACGATACGAATAGTCTAGTAATAGGGTCGGGCGGATATGTTAACGTCCATGCAACTCATCCAATTCTAATAAGCAGAATTGGAATTAATGGTGCACTCGATTTAGCGTACGTAAAACTTACAGATATAGTTGGTAAAACATGGACTTACAGCGGTATAACAAATACTAGTGGTTACGATTCTGGTAACATCTATCCACAATTCTGCAAGGATATACAAATAGGAGCCACTAATTTAACTACAATTAAAGAGCTTGCTGTATGCAAGACTATAGAAGTAAAAGAAGCTGGCCCAGTCATAGTATATGTTATGTCTGGAGATGGTACTGGAGCAATTGATATTAGAACTTCGGGCGGTACGTTAGATAAAGGTATTTGTAGATTAGTTCAATTTACTGGAAAGTCTGCGTCTGCACATACTTTTACGTGCTATTATAGCTACGATAATTCGACGTTCTTTACTGCATATCAATCTCCGGCTGCGGAAACTGAAGTAAGTAGGACTATAGAATCGGCGGCGAGGTATTGGTATATAACTTCCGATGCAATTGCGGGGGCTAACTACGTACATCTAATAGTAGCGGCGGTGAAGTAAATGCCAACAATAAGAATAGTAGTAGCAAATTGGAGAACTATGCCTCAGCCAACACTATTAAACACTGCCATTAAAGTTGCAAATATTACAATTAAAGATATGAGCGCATCTATTACTATAGAAGGAAGTAGAGCATTTATAACAATAAAGCCACTTGTATATGTAAAGAAAGAATTTACTACAGAAGAAAAGGCGATACTGTTTGATGCTAATGGTAAAATTAAAGATGCTAAAACAATAGCTAGTGGAGGCATTGTAACTGGTTCATACGAAAGCACCGGAGATGAAGATACAAGTATTATAGTAGAGTGAGGGAAATGCCTGAAACTACGTCAGCTTTCGACTTAAATGTATATATTAAAAAATACACTGATGAGTATGATAAGTTACCGACTAAAGAATATAAGTTGATGGGCTTACCAACTGAAAGAGTTTCAACTCCAGAAGAGGTAGAAATGAATCTCGGAGATACTATCAACGATAATATGAATAATACTGCTTGTGTAACATGTCCATATCATAAAAAATGTAATAGATTGGATTGGACAAAAGACCATACTTGGTTAAAAGTAACTGGATGTTCACAACATCCCGACCAAGAAAAATTCAGGGGTCATTCTACAACAGTTACAATAACTGATTCAACCGTGAGTGCAACACACCAAGAAAACGTGTTTGATGGCAATTGGGATTCAGCAAGAAATGCAGCAGCTTCAAACGCAGGTATATTTACAGCACAAGTTACTACTTATATTTATAAACAAATTTCTAATGGTCTTAGAACTATATGCCGTGCAAATTTATATTTTGATACTAGTGCAATACCAATTCATGCAGCTATATCGGCAGCTAACCATAATTTTTATGTTTATAATATAATAAACAATCTCGACAATGCAGCTACATATGACCTAGTTAAAGGAATAACGGCTCCGCATTCTCCTGTTGTAGCTGCCGATTACGATAGAACTAAATACGATATTATATCGTATGGTAATATAGCTCATGCAAGTTTATCATTAAATGCTTATAATGCTGTACCCATAACTAATTTTCCATATGTTGTTAAAGGCGGAGCAACACTTGGAGAGTGGATAATTAGTGCCGATTTAAATAACGAATTTTCTACTGTAGCTAATACCACTGTATATGGAATACAAGCACGTGGTTCATCGGCTGCGAATCCGCCTCAATTAGTAGTAACTTACGATATGGTTACTACTCCTATAATTTGCAGAGGTTATTAATATGGTAGCAGTAACTACGGAAAGATTGGATTTCGGTTGGAACGGGCCCACTGGATACGATGCTGGTACTCTATCTAGCACTCAGACCGAAACAGAAAATTATTTGATTCAAGGATTAGGATTAGGTTTAGCCCCATCTCTCTGTGACCGAGTATCTGGCGGTTCTAGAATTGCAGGATGGACTGATGACGTAAGCGGCCTCGGTGGTAGCATTACCGATACTGCAGGTACACCAAACTATGTTCGTATAGCAGGTGACGTATGGTGGTATACTCACTTTCAAAGAGCTTGGGCTACTGATAATATAACTATAATAGGTAGAATATATATTTCAGGTATAGTTGGTAATAGCTTGTTTCCAAAAGTTTGGATGTATTGGGATACTAGTAATTGGTGGGGTTGTGGAAGTGGGGCAGATAATGCTACTGCAAACGTTAACTGGGAATGTGTTCACGCAGTAGCTGGTGCTTGGGGTGCTGCTCAAGTTGCAGGAGCATCGGCTACAACTTGGTATTATTATAGAATCGTATTATCAGCAGCGAATGTAACATGTGCTTATAGTACAGATGGAGTAACTTGGACTCAAATTCAAGCATGGGGTTCTAGACCTGCTGGATTTGCGAATGCGCCAGCTATGATAGGATATGGAAATGGAATTTCACTTCCTCCTACTTACCCAAATGCAGACTTGGATAACAATGCTGGTACTTCAGGCACGACGCGTAATCAAGACGTTACTGATATGACTATATTGCCCTATGCAACATCCGGAGATTGGACTTCCCCAACAATAACGATTCCATCAAATAAAGAGATATTTAAAATAAATCTTTTGGTAGCATCAGCAGACGCTAATAATTACGTAGATAAAGTTGAGATTTTAAAGGCGAGCGATAGCTCCGTATTAAGTACATATACGGGAAATATTACTTCAAACGGAAAAACAATTTTAAGTGCATCGAATTTCGATAATGGTTTCTCGGTAACTAAGGGTATAGATAGCCAACTCAAGGTTTATTTAGTTGGACAAGGAACTTCAACTATCACTATATTTGAAATAACAGGCACATTAAAGACGGTAGACATACCAATAATAAGAGGGTGTCTATAATGGGAATCTACGATGATAATTGGAAAGAAGAATTAATACAAGAGCATTGGCACATTAAAGAGCAGTGGACTCCACTTGCAATAGATGCCAATGTACTTCCCGCGGGACTTTCTGTTGCATCGGCTGGTGCACCTAATGCTGGCAGTTTTGGGGCATGGGTAGCTGCTACTTTCCCCGGTGCTGCTGGAGTTACTAGTAGTAACGTGTGGACTGATATAGATAGAATGAGAATTGAATATGCAACGGCAGGGTCTGATATTTTTGAAATAGAAATAGGAGTTATGAATGCACTTGGTGTTACTGTAGGCATTACTAAGACTCGTTGGAATCCAGATACGGCTGCTGGTACTATTACTACTCCAGTTTACGTAAGGTGTCCTCGAATTGCACCCGGTAGTACAGTTTCAGTTAGATGTAGAAATTCAACTGCTAATTCACGAACTCTTGCAATAACTTTAGGTTATCACGAACATCCAATGCCCGGTGGTGCTGCTACAAGTGGTTCTACTGGATATCCATACACAGACAGTAATCAGTGGGGAGTAGAAGTAATAGAGAATCATTTACATATTAAAGAGCAATGGGACCCAGATGATGCCACCACTACAAACGTATGCCCGCCAGCAACTACACTCTCATCCGCAGGTGGAGGTACTCCCGGCGCTTTTGGGTCATGGGTATCAATGTTTACAACTACAGCAGGAGTTATGACCCACGTAGACCAAATTATGATTGGTTCTTCAAGTACAGCTAATGAGCCATATGAAATACAAATAGGAACTGGTGGAGTTGGTTCAGAACAGGCTATATCAACAATTATGATGTTATCAAGCGGGGCTACTGCTAAAGGAACAATGCTACCAGTTTACATGAAATGTCGAAGAATAGCAGGAGGAGAATCTGTTTCTTGTAGAGTTAGAAATCAAGCTGCTGCTACAAAAAACTGCTTAATTATGTTGGGATATCACGAGTACCCAGCGGGGGTGTAGATGTGGTATCAATAATGAAAAATAATTCCGTTGGTATAGACTTGTCGTATGAGCACTGGTACGGCCAAGAATTTTGGACTCCTACAGACGGTACTGCCACTAACGTTATAAAAACTCCCAAAACTATTACAAGCGCAACAGCTACATATGGGACAGCCGGGTCGTATGGACCGTGGGTAAAGTTAGATGTTACTAGTGGTTGGCTTGATATAGATATGTTATTAGTAGACGATACTAGTACAGCCGATTATTGGGAAGTAGAATTTGGAACTGGTTCAGCGGGTTCTGAAGTTGGAATAACTAGAGTACGATTTTATTGTGGTCTAGGTATAGAACAAACTCCTGCGTATGTAAGAAGTCCTTTAATAAACGTAACATCTGCTTCATCAGCAATTTACGTAAGAGCTAGAAATCAAACTGCCGGGTCAAAAACGTTATACATTTGGGTTGGCTACCATGTATATTATTATGATGGTTCTCGACAGAAACGTGTTATAAAACAAGATAATTCTCTTAATGCAGAAATAATAAGCGACCATTTACATGCAACCGAGTTTTGGACTCCAGATGCAGCCGATAACGCATTAGTACCTGCTGCACTTAGTGTTGTATCAAAAGTTGGTGCTGTCGTTGGTTCATATGGCGCATGGGTTGCTGCGTTTACTACTAGTGCAAGTTATTATACGCAAATAGATATGCTTCTATTGAGTGGACTCGTGGACGAATACGAGTTAGAAATAGGGATTGGTGCTGGACCAACTGCAATAACTAGAGTTCAAGTTTCTAATCTTGGTAGTGCTGTAAATACGCCATATGCAGTTCGTAGTCCTAGAATCGCACCCAATACAGACGTTTCAGTTAGAGTTAGAAATAAATCTGCTAATTCTAGAACAGTTAGCATTCATTTAGGATATCATCAGTATCCAGCGGGGGTATAAAATTGGCAGAATTATATTGTCATATATGCGGTGCGTTGATGAGGCCGAAAGTAGGAAACAAAGGGCAAAGTAAATGTCCGAGATGTGATATCGGTAAGAAAAAGAAACGAGGTGATAGATGAGTAAGCAAAGGGGATTTTTACAAAAGAACAGACGAGTATGGGGCATATTGTTTATGCTCATCGACGCAGCAATAACTTTTAGAAAGCCATTAAGTGATAAGGAAAGATTAGAATGGGTGGATAAATTCGAGCATTATGCCGCACAATTAGGTAATTTTAAAGGGACTCATTGTATTGAATGCGGTAAGAAGA
>Ga0315293_10003377_pt1 | contig 15367 bp, 13 predicted proteins | sample YL17G13_20_MG_FD_203071 | JGI IMG/M metagenome (GOLD analysis project Ga0315293, IMG submission 203071) | Sediment microbial communities from Yellowstone Lake, YNP, Wyoming, USA - YL17G13_20 | ecosystem: Environmental > Aquatic > Freshwater > Lake > Sediment | place: USA: Wyoming | collected...
TACGTGGAGTGGCCGGCCGGATTACGAGATCAGACTGTACGATACTCGAGGAAGGCAATTGGGCTACGGCAAGGTGAGCAACCGCCAGCGGGCAGGTGTGTGGCGGCACGGCCGGGCTAAGCATTATTTCATGATGGGAGTGGCCGTGAGTAAAGAGATCTTTTACGCAGGGCCCGATGAGCTGGATCCGCGTGAGGTCCTCAAAACAGACAACGCTCAGCTCAGGGCGGCCCTGATGAAGAAGATAGGGCCCGAAAGGCTATTCAAAAAGCTGCCGTTCACAGCCTGCGATGTAGATGGAGACAATCAGCTGTTGAAGGCGGATATGAACAGAATATTTACGCCAAACGATGAGTCCATCGGGCCGGTCAGAGTAAGGAACGGATTTGATGAGCAGATAGCCATCGCGGCTTTGAAGTGCCCATCCTCGGGACAGTTGTACTACCTGCGGGTGCCGCCGAGACTGAATAAAGTCGAGCACGCCAGGCAATGGCTGTGCGGTATAGACATCGAATCTGTTGAAGAACAGTACATCAGGGACCGGTGGGCCAGATCGGTCGGTGGAGGAGCCATGAGCCTAACCCCATCGCAGCAGACAATGATGGACGCCGAGATAGTCCGAGCCGGACAGCGGCAGAGGCTGGAGTTTGTAAGTGAAGCATGAAAGTAGGCACATCATGCCAGAAACCTTAACCATCATGACAGATGATTGAAAGGAACAGTAATATGAACATCTACAAAGTATGGATTCAGATCAACCAAGTCGATGAAAGCCAAAACCATCACCGTAATGTGGGCGAGCCGTATGAAGCCGGTACGTTTAACACCGAGCCTGAGGCTGTCAGATTCGTCAAGCACGAATTGATAATAGTCAGGCCGGTCAAGCTGGATCTCCAAAAGGTCTGCCGGGCGGGATTTAAGTTCTTAGACAGCCTGCCTGTGACTGAGCTGACAAGCCAGAGGCAGAACCGGGAAGCCTTCCGCAAAATGCTGAGCGATGCTCTCAGTGGGAATGCACCTATTATTGATGATAGCTGTCCCAAATGCGGAGCCGGCTGTAATGAGCGAGAGCTTATAGAAAGGGAGTTCATCGACATCGAGGCGATACACGTGTACTACCTCTGCAGTCGCTGCGGCAGCAGGATGATCGAAGAATTTACGCTGGCGGATGTCTTTATTGATAATCCGCCTGCCTCGTAACCTCATTGCCCTCAATTCGACCACTTCAGCAGATCAAATCTTCAGTAAGTCAATAGAAACCTCAATTTGAAAGGAAACTCTATGAAAAACAGCAGAATCCGTGTGCGCAGTCCGCCGAAATGACAGGCTGTGCCGAAAATGTCACTATGTAAGAAAACGATCAATCGTTAACCAATCAAGTTGAAAGGAAATGAAAATGAGACTCTTGTACATTAACAATGACGGTTCAGGGTTCGCAGATTATGTTAGCTCGCACGAAGGGACCACGGTGGAACAGTTCTTCAACGAGCAAATGCCGGGTCGAAAGGCGACGGACTTTCTCATTCGCGTCAATCGCCAGCCGGTACCGAAGGATTATGTCCTTCAGGAAGGTGACCGTGTCACCATCACCCCCACGAAAATTGAGGGCGCGTCGGTTTAGTTCCAGCATCACAAATGTCACTTGGGGCATCTGCTTATCTTAGTGATGGGCAGGTGCCCTTTTTTGTTGAAAGGATCTTTTATGGAAGACAGAAAGAAATTAGCCCGAATGGCAAACAGAATCCGAGAAGGCTTGATGCAGCTCAAGTACAGCCGGTACCTGGAGCTAAACAGGCAGCTGACAACTCTTACCGGCCAGCTTCAACAACTTACCACCGAATCCCGGAAAATGGGAGCTTCCGTGACACGAGGCTGGCTTTCAGCAGCCCAAAGGTGCTGTAAGAATGTGAGCAGATTACTCGGCGAGGTTGGGTATTCCATGCCACGAATCCGGCCTTTAGCCGAAAAGCCGCAGAAGGAAATCCCCAAATTACCTGTACTGGTGGATGAATTGGATGCCCTGGAGAAGGAATTCGGAGACATCGAGTTCGATGCATCCAAAAACACCATCTCTGTTGTAACAGAACCAATTACCCTAGAGGATATCTATCTGGGTCCGTTCAAGATTCAGCTGGATCTCAATAAGCTCGACCAGTTGTACTACAGCAGTCCGTACTTAGTGATTGCTCTCGAACCAAATCCTCCTGCCACAGATGACGGAGTTACACATCCACACGTAAGCGGTGAAAAGCTCTGTGAAGGGGATGGTTCTGCCGCAATTAAGGCGGCTCTTGAAGATGGCCGGATCTGTGATTTTTTCACAATCGCCAGGAGCATCCTGAATACCTACAGCCCTGACAGCCCATACGTAGCTCTTCATGACTGGGACGGTGCGACCTGTTATGACTGCGGATACACGATGAATTCAGAGGATTCGTACTTTTGCCAGTACTGCGAGCACGATTATTGTCCGGATTGCTCAACCTATTGCCGCCACTGCGAAGAAACTGTTTGTTTGGGCTGCAGCGGGCAGTGTTCGTACTGCGAGGAAATGTTATGCCGCAATTGCGTCAGCGGATGTGAAGAGTGCGGAGAGCTGTTTTGTCAATCGTGTCTGGAAAATGACTTATGTCCAAATTGCAAAGAAGAAAAGGAGAACGAAAATGAACAGCAAGAAACAGAAATCAACGAATCTGAGAATACAAGCCAGCCTCAGACAGAGACAGCAGAGGTCAAGCTGGCGAGTTGACCGAAGCGACAAAGAAAGGCTTGCCCTTCGATTCAGCCCCACAGCATGGGCGAAACTGGTGCATTTTAGAGACAAATCGGACAATGAAGTCGGCGGTTTCGGAATCAGTGATCCTGATGACCTGCTCTTTGTCAGAGAGTTCATCACGGTCAAGCAGGAAGTGACGTGTGTCAGCGTCAAGTTTGACGATCAGGCGGTGGCAGACTTTTTTGACACCCAAGTTGACCTCGGCAGGAAGCCTGAGCACTTCGGGAGAATCTGGCTGCATTCCCACCCAGGCGATTCGCCTGAGCCCAGTGTGATCGATGAAGAGACATTCGAAAGGGTTTTTGGCAATTGCCAGTGGGCTATGCTCTTTGTTGTGGCCCAGGACAATAAGACCTATGCCAAACTGCGCTTCAATGTCGGTCCCGGAGGCCAGGTGCTGATCCCCACTGAGATAGACTACGGCCAGGAATTTGGTACGAGTGACCATGAATTATGGGATACCGAGTATGTGGCCAATGTCAAGGCCATTGAATGGTTGACCGAGCGATCCAACACGGTACCAGACTCCGGCGGCCATGATCTAAGTGACTATGCTTTGCCGTACGACTTCCTCGATGAGTTTGAACTGATGGAACCCGAAGAGCGGCAGTTCATCTTGGATGAGCTGGCCGATAGGCCCGATCTGTGGGACGAAAAGGGGGTGATGGCACTATGACGACGGAAAATGACGAACGATACAGCCGGCAAAAAGACATCGTACCTCCCGAGAGGATTGCAGGCTGCAGAGCTACTGTCATTGGCGTTGGTGCCATTGGCAGGCAGGTTGCCCTGCAGCTCAGTGCTATGGGGATTCCGTGGTTGCAGATGATCGACCACGACAAGGTCGAATGGAGCAATCTGGCCAGCCAGGGCTACCTGGAAGGCGATATGGGAAAACCGAAGGTCAATGCAACACTGGAACTTTGCTTGAAGATAAACGCCATGGGCGAGATTCACATCGTACCGGAGCGGTTTCGAAGGAGCATGGAGATCGGCAACGTTGTATTTGTCTGTGTTGACAAGATCGACGTCCGGCGCTTGATCTGGGAATCCGTGAAGGACAAAGCCTCCTTCTTTGTCGATGGTAGAATGAGTGCTGAGGTCGTGCGAATACTAACGGCATACGATGACGAATCCCGACAACACTATCCGACCACCTTATTCAGCGCGGATGAAGCCTTTGTCGGCCCATGTACAGCAAAGACAACGATCTACTGTGCGAACATCGCTGCCGGGCTCATGCTTGCCCAGTTCACCAAATACTTGCGGCAGCTGCCTATAGATTGTGACATTCAGCTGAATCTATTGGCTTCGGAGATCAATGTCGGTGAGTGTTAATGTTAACCTATGCTTAGCGATAGCAGATTTTGACTATCGCTAAGCATATTATTGGAGGTGACAATATGTTTTGTAAAGAAGTTGATAAACGATACAGGGAGGCAATGATTGCCTTCCTGAAAAAGCACTTTAAATACCACACCATGAACAGTTGGAACAGGTCGACCAGTTATGCCAACTGCATCAAATTGCACCATGTAGATAAGCCCTCTGATATCGATAACGACACATGGTGGGAAATGTTAGAGATCACAGAGTGGCAGGAAAAAATGAGCGAGCTGCTTGAAGATTTCAGCAGGAAATACAACTGGCAATGGCAGGCAGGAATCAACGGCAGAAGCGGCGGATATGTTGTTCTTTACAGAGGCGGCATAAAACCGAGCGGCTATAAAAGCTACTGCACTCACTGTGGCCAGAAAAATTATCAGGCCCTGCCGGAAGGCGAGATTGGAACCTGTGGCAGGTGTGATGCCAGGGCCAGAATCAATTTCAAGCAGACGCATACGCAGGTATTTACCTGGCCGGGCAAGGATGTCGATATGTATGAAGATTTTGAAGACTGGACTTTAAGCGATCTTCGAGAAAGAGTCGAGCTGGTTCAGGAGTTTGACAAGCTCTGTGAGACAATAGTCACTGAGTACCATCATATCTGCAGAAACTACCGTATCACTGAAGAGGAAATCTTTGTACCCAAAACAATTAAAGTATTGGAGCCTGTAGCCTGAGTTCTTTCATTTCTTTTTCCCCGCAGCTTTGTTTCTTGCTGCGGTTTCCTTCTGCATTTAGCGACAGCCATATCAACACGTTTTGCGGAACAGAAATATTTGACTTTGGAAATTCCCTTTCTTGTGCTATAATCTGCAGCGAAGAAGTTTGTTAAGTCAGGGAGAACATCATGGGCAAAATAGAAGACGGGAAAGTAAAACAACTCTGTGCCATCTATCCTCTTGAGAACATGGCGGTAGAGGTATACGGAGTTTGGAACAACTTTAAGGCCGTAAGACCCGATGATTACGACAACAGTGAACTGTTTGTTGTCAATTCTACGGGCATTGCAATCGGTTCTATGCCGTACGATGGTCATATTCCCAGCGAAGACGAAGCTTTGCAACATATCAGGGAACATACAGTTCCTCCCATGGTTTAAGCCCGTCAATACGGGTTGTTGGTGGTGGCATTCTTAATGAGCTCTTGAATTTGTCTCTTGTTTCGCGTCCGGATATACGGTTCAGTTGTGGCCAGACCTATTTTATGAGGTCTGGCCACTAAAGCCAGAGGAGGGTAAAAATGTCAAATGCAACAATCAGAACTTTTGTCCTGGAATATGTAGACATAAACGGTGCGAGCCATATCCATGAAATGCACATTGAGGTATTGCAGCGAAGACCGAACACACCCGAACATACAATTCGAGCAAGGCTTTCAGAGGCTGTCAGCGATGGATTTCTCAAGCGAATGGGCGAAGGGTTTTATGATATATATGCTGAGGAAGAGGATATGACCTCTGTAGTATCGTATCCGACTCGCGCCCCTTTCGGTGACCACCGATATCGTGGCAATTGTGACGGCAGATTAGTGAAAAACCTTATCCTGAGATACCGAGCTTTAAGAGTGTGCGATCCGATGGAAGGCTCGGGTACGAGCAGAGATGTGGTCGAGGGTCTGAACAAGTACATGAAGAAAGGCATAAGTTATTGGGGAGGCGACTTGCGAAATGGCTTTGATTTAACCAAACAGCAACCGCCGGGCAAATTCGATTTCTGCTGGATACATCCACCGTATTGGAACATTATCAAATACAGCGACAATCCAAATGACCTGAGCAATTATGAAGATTATGAGCAGTTTCGGAAGTTTCTCATGATTTGTTTGCAGCACTGCTATGAAGCTTTAGAAACGGGTGGAAGATTAGCAGTACTTATTGGTGATGTTCGCAGAAAAGGCAAGTATACACCAATTGTAAAGGACATCCTGAATTTCCCCGGGGGCGAATTAAGGAGCATCATAATCAAGGTTCAACATAATTGTACCAGTGACCGAAGAGTATATGGTAAGCTTGAGGACCCACCTATAAAGCACGAGTACTGCATTGTATTCAAGAAGACAACTGACAGCAGTCAATCAGAGGGACAACCTCTTTCACACGACCAGCTGGAAATTGAAGAGGCTATCCGAGCTTTGCAGTCAGCGGCGAAATAGATGTCATTCGGCGTCACTTTGCGGTAGATTTAGCGTTGCCTGAGCAAAAGGCGATATGCACAACAAAGTGGGTGTGATCGAGGCTGGAGTCTTGTGATAGCATTGTCATTAAGGCCTATCGAAGCGGGCCAATTGTTGTTCCGTCACTTTGTAAGCCCCTCGACTTGTCGCATGAACTCGGTCAGAAGCTCAGCGTCTCGGCCTGTTAGACGAACGTCCTTTGGTGCGATTGCGTCAAGAAGTGTCTTCGCGGGGAGTATGAGGGAAGACATAATATTCGCCTCTCGCCGTTCTGCCCGAAGAAGTAGAACGGGTATAGCACCAGTATCAATCTTGCAGTCTACATATTCCTTCACAACGCAGAAGCCGAGGCGCCCTTGCCAAAGCAAAGTGCCAGCTTTCACCTCGTTCACTTCAATGACTGAACGCCAGTCTGTGACACTTCGATCTGCGAGGACTGTCTCAAACTTGGCTAAGGCCCTTCCCTCGCCAAGCATTCTATTCCAGAGGACTGTAATATCATTCCAGTGTCGCCCTGCTTTCTCACGCAACCATCCTGTACGCGATGCGATGCGGTTGATTTCGTCGGCCACCTCGTCAATGCGGTGCAAGTTCCATATCCAAGGAAGACGGGCTACTGCGGTTCTAGTTGCCAGTGCAAATCGTGCCTTCTCAGGTCTTGCTGCAACGGTAGGACAGGTAAACGCCCACATTGCCAAAGCAGCGCTCAGTGGAACAGTGCCGACCGCTTTCAGGAACGACTCAGGATCATCCGCTTGCTCAACTCGCAGTTCGAGCCAGCCTGCGGCAGTGGTCTTCTCCTCGTCTGGCAGGCCGTGATTGAAGAAAAGATGTATCCAGACTTTGTACGTTAACTCGAAGAACAGATCCGGCGACAACCAGCCCTCGTTCTGGCCAGCAATAAGAAGAACGGCCACGATGGTCAGATCAGTAGCTATAAGGTCCTGGTGACGATGCCGAAGAAAGTGCTCTTGAAGCAGCTGATCGATCACCCTTGTAGCCAATTGGCGCGAACGATTGCTTTCCGTCTTTGTCAGGCCCTGTCGTTCTCTTTTGGTGGCCGGTTTCCGTCGCGAGGTACACGAAATCGTCTCAGGGATGTCGACTGCCTCGTCTTCGCCTACTTCGCCTTCATCATATGCATGGGATGAGATCTCCCCGGCTTCGACGCCGAAATAGCCAGCAATCAGTCGCTGAAGACCGATAATGCGATCATCTTCGTTTAAGAAGAGCGAAGACATAGAACGACTCGGAAGACGGTAGTTAGTGGTGAAGAAATCGGCAGGCACATAAACCGACGTCTTTGTCCGCTCATCGCTGCCCCTATCACTGCTATGTCGGGGCGGCATGTTAGCACCATAATGGAGGTGGTCGCCTAGCAGCCGCATTATCTCGGCCCATGATCTGAAGTTCCAACTAACTGGCGAGATGTTGCTCTCGATAGCTTGAACGATCTTTCGCTGCCGGCTTGTTGTGCGGAGCGAGAACTCATGATCGACCCAATGGCTTCGCGATGATAGCCGCTCCTTGTTTGTGGTACCTTCCAAGTGAGTTAAACGCGGCGCCTGCGTCAGCATGACAGTTATACGCGAATTAGACAAAATGGGCGAGGCAAGTTTCATGACCTCGTTGTCAACGTAGCAGGTATCCACTTTCGCGTTACCATTCGTCGTAAATGCAACTGTCAGTGAACCACTCTCGTATGATGCGCCGAGAATCAGAATTTTCTCCGCGCTGTCATGAGATTCATCCTTGCCCCTTTGGTGGGTAATCTTGGGTGCCTCCTCCAGTACTTCCAGTTCAGATACGATCTGCCCGTCAAACTCTTGGGCTTCCATCAGCTTAAACGCCAGCATCTCTGCGTTGCCATTCTTGCCAGATTGTGTAAGGGCTGCAGCAGAGCAGTTGGCACTACCGACAAACAATAGCACCTCACTTCCACAAAACATAGCATAAAACTTCGCATGAATGAACGTATTGCCACTATCTTGGCGTTTTGACTTTATGCTCAAAAGTCGCAACTTGACACTTGTGGCATCAACCGCCGATTGTGTCAGTGTGCTCTGCCCAGACTGAACAAGGAGTTCCGTCGCAGCTTGCGGCCAGAACTCCGTAAGTCCCTTAAGACCAACACCGTTCTCGTCGTAGTATGGCGAGCAGACACACAGACGATCCACCAATCTGTCGCCTACGACCAAGGCCATCCGCTCTAATAGAGACAATCCCTCACCTATTCGCCAGACAAGTCCATCAGGCGTTGACATTTTCCTCGCCCAGATGTGCGTGGTCGCATCAAAGGCCTCGTCTATCTCACGGCGTGCTCCCTGACTCACGGGCGCCCTCTCGACACACGCCAAGAGCGACTCCCGAAAAGCAGCCATGGGACCGATCTCGTCGTCTTGGGAGGTGAAAGATATCCATAGCTCCTCGTTCTGCTTGAAGCCGCCAAACGTAAGGTTGCCGCTTCCCACAAGCAACTCTGCCTCTTCCTGACCGGATAAGAAGACTGCCTTGGGGTGGAACCGATTACCTCGAGTCATCGGTACTGGAATGACACGGAATCTGCGTCCGATGCCTGAAAGCCACCTGGTCTGCGCATTGAAGGTCCGGCTCACTTCCTCCGCGTCTGCGAATATAGTCAAAGTCGGATGGCCGCATTGCCTTAATGTGCGGAGCAGCACTGTTTCAACGAAGAGGAGATCGATGTTGAACGTCAAGACGATAACATTCGTTAAGTCCTTGTGACGCGATATTGCTGCCAATAGATCACCGCGCATCGCCACCTCCAAGAGACAAAAGCAGCTTCTCTCCCCGTGGCGTCAAACCGTCACCAGCGCGGGTGATGAATCCCAGATCCTCAAGCATCCCGATCACGTTACCGAGCCTGTCTCCACTGTAGCCAGCCACGGCGCCCATGCCAGTAGGACGAAGAACTCGACCGTCAGGGAAGAAACGCAGAGAGCATTTCAGACCATGGCCCATTTTCTGAAGCGTGGTTCTCAAATGAGCCTCAATAACACACCGATCCAGTACGATCTGCATGGCTTCGGCCAAGCTACCATCGAGGGACTCATCGATGACTGGAAAAGCATAATACATGCCCGCATGAGTTCCCCGCAGCTTGCACCCGTTGTTTCGCAGTGAACGGGTTTGACGCCATGTTGCGCAGAGTAAGGCAAACGCAAACAGAGCCATCGCTCCCGGCGACGGCATGCGTCGTCCCGTGGAACGTTCGACGGGAACGGCTAAGAACGGTTCATCGGTAATCTTCTCGATGAAGTCGGCGAGCGACATTGACCAATCGAAGTTGTCTGATTCAATGTAGACGCCCAACTCAGGCGGCCATTCATCGGCAGTCCACTCGGCAACAATCTTGCCTGTGGTAGTACCGTCCCTTTCGACTACGATTGTTGTCACAGCACTAAGCAATAGCTCAAGTGCGAAATGTACTCGCCTATGAAGTTCATACGTCGCCCAAGCCAACATCACGTCATCGGTCTGCTTCAAACCACTCTGGAAAACTTGCGCATAGGTGTCTGCAATAATATGGGGCGACCCGTAAAGGCCCCGTTGGATAGCTGTTAGTACAAGACGGACGGTCTCGCCAAAGCGGGCATACTGTTCCTTGTCCTGTGTTGACTCCGGACGGAACAAGGCATCCTCCAAGGCCTGCCGCTCCGGCTCACACACATCATCAGTCAAACCCGCGGTTGAGAACAACTTTGCTTCGGAGGCAATCGTCTTCGCATCAAGGGTACCGCCATCCACAACGACCTTGGCAAGACGACTACTCTCTGACACCGCCGAGCGTCGTTCTCGGAGCTTAGATGTTCGAGGTGTAAGCCTTGGCGCCCACGAGTTGTGTAAATTCTCATATGCCAGAAGGCCAAAGGTTCGACAAGGCATGACATAGGTACCGTATGAACTGCCGCCGCGTGTCAAGTCCAGAACAACCTTCTCACCCCTTTCAATGGCTGCTATCTCATCCACGTAGATATCTGGACCGATCAGGCCTCCAGTGTGACTTCCGGATTGCTGGTCAGTATGAAGGGTGCAGGCGAGTATCACAAGTTCAAGCCGTCGATGAAGTACAATCAGTTCCTCTTGGTCCGGCTCGGCGATACTCTCTAACTCGTTGAGACCTCGCTGCTCGTAGTACTCTGTGATCAACCACGGCACGAGAGAGAGATAGCGAGCACGATAGGAAATGGTTGTGACCCCACTGACCCATTCTTTCTCGATGTTCTGATCTACCTGGCGGTAGCCGAGAATGTCCAGACCCTTTGTAACCTCTTTCTCACCTTGGTTCCAAAACGTTGTTGTCATGCCAGTTGTCCTATGCGCCCGTCGAGCGGGGCCCTATCTTGAACCATCACGAGCGGTGCGTGAGGTCACTCGCCTCGTTGCCTCACAACATTGAACTCATTGAACAGTTTTCCATTCGCTCTTTCGTCCTATGGCATCAAGAAACTTAGATCTAGGCTTGTCCATGAGATCAGTTCCGTATGATATGTTGCGAGGTCTTTTGTAAGCATGGAAGAGATACAAGAGATCTTTCGCCCGTGTCATGGAAACATAGAAAAGACGCGCTTCTTCTGCAAGGTCCTTGTTAATTCCTGGCGTTATATCATCTTCCAAGCCAACCATGAAAACGACATCGGCTTCCAAGCCTTTCGCCTTTCTCATAGTCATCAGTTGAGCAGAGCCTGATCCTGTCGGCCGCTGGGAGTCAAGTAGGTCAACAATCGCGGACAAATCATTAACAAAATTCGACGGGTCCACCCACATGGCCGACACAACAGCCAATTGTCTCAAAAACTCCCCTTTCCCATCCTTCGTGAATTTCGCGTGGGACTCCAGGAGTTCCAGAAGACACCTGCGCATTCTAGCCAACGTCGCATTGGGCTTCGCAAGACTTCTGAGCACCGAAAAGAGATCACTGTTTCTGTCAACCGACTCCCACAATCCCGCAATTTCAGTCTCCTCGGCTATTCGTTTTTCGATAGTCTCTGGCCGGCATTGCTTGCTTTTGGCTGCACCGGCTACCTTGGCCGCACCTGTGTTTATAAGGTCTTCAAACGCTAGTCGCGTAATGAAACTGTCCGAGGGATTCAATACCCAATCTAACAACCTCTTGACCACTGAGATTCTCCTATTGACAGATTCAGGTAGTAGATTCACCGGGCAGTCGTGCGGTACGTTGTGGATGGATAGCTTTTTCGAAATCAGTGCGAAGAAATCCTTCTTCGGTGCAAGAATCAATACTGACTTCTTCTCTTTGATATGATGCTGCGCCACTCTTGCGAGCATCTCGGCTTCTGCAACTTCACTGGGCAGTTGCCAGATTGCTGGCTCTTCACCACACGGAACATGAAACTGCAACTTCTGTTTGCCTATCCATTGGGGGTAGTATGCTTCCAAGACCTTGACGGCGTCACTCAAGATTTTCTCATGGCATCTGCGGCTATGAGCTAGAGGAGGTGTGAATGCACCCGGGTAGTCGTTGTCGAAATCCAGTATGAACGTCGTATCGCTGCCACGGAATGCATAGATCGTCTGAGCATCATCACCGACAGCAAAGAGCCCATTCCTGTTCTGTCTGCTGAGCATTTCAATCAGCTTGAATTGGGCAGCGTTAATATCTTGGTATTCATCAACCAATAGGTGCTTCGCTTGGCCCTGGTATTCTACAAGTAGGCCAGGGTTGCACCCCAATATCCGGCAGGCAAAAAGAATTTGATCATCAAAGTCAAGGCAGTTGCACTTTGACATTATGCTCCAGTATTTCCTGCATATTTCACACTTCTTTGAGTCTGCTGCTTCTTGACAGTCACCATATTGTTTGCATAAACGGGCATCATTACTGTCTTCTTCGGTGAGTCCCAGTATTAAAGCTGCGTCACGATACAGTAGTCTCTTCACGTTTTCATCATCCTGAACTCTCAGGTCTGTCTTACGCAAACCCACCTTGCGTGCGTTCTTTTGAACTATGCCGAGCCCCAGAGAGTGCATTGTAGATATGTTAGGAACGCTCTGCGGTTCTATCTTGAAATCACCAGCAGGATCCACAAGCTTTTTGTACATGTGCTGACTGGCGTCCTTGCCGAACGTCAGAACGGTGATGGTGTCCTTATCTATGCCATGTCCAAGCAGACGCTTTACTCGGTCAGCCAACAGATACGTTTTGCCAGCCCCCGGTCCTGCCAAGACAAGGATTGGAGATGAAAGATTCGTAACAATTTGTTCATAATCTGTAAGCATCTTTACATCAACATGGACGACTATTTTGGGGATTCAACAACACACCGTAGCCTGCTCGGACCATATCAGCCAATACAACGTAAGATATATAAGGTCTACATACTTGGCTGAGGCGGCATATCGTCGGTTGGAGTCCATCGACAAGGGTATTATAAGCTCCTTCCTGATTTTCCGTGTTTTTGTTCAATAGTGTCACTCAGTCACATATGTTTCAAATCCTCAAGCGAATAGCGATTACGAAATTCCTGCTGTGCGAGTTGAAAGTCACTATATGTACCTGGCTTGAGAGTCTGTTTAATTGAATCCATCATCTTGTCAAAACCGTAATCGTTTTCAAACACAAAGAAATCAAGTACCTCGCCATACACCGAGTCTAGCACTACAACCTTCAGTTCCATTTGGCGCCCGAGTTGATTAAGAAGTCGAGCTGTTTCCGGATGGAGTGGATTCATAAACTGCTCGTAATCTGCCTGTTGTGGACTTCCCGCCGCAGCTGTCCATATTAGAAAAAGGACTGGCCCATGGCTGGTCCAACCTACTCCCATCTTACAGAACAAGTTAAAGGGGCGGATTGCTACTATATCAGAGCCGGTTCCCCTATGTTCTAAGACCGTAAGATAGACTTCCATGCCAACTTCTGAGTCGAAGATTGCCTCCTGAAACAGGCATCCCTCGGATCCTCGGAGAGAATCGGAAAGAGGAGGTACACTCAACTCGACTTTTCCATGTTTCCAGCGATTGTCATACATAGTTACCTTACTGCTCCCCTCAATCAATCGTCTTGCCTGTTCTTGGCAGGAAGAACAAAGAAGCCAATCCATCTGGGATGATGTACACTCTTCTTGCCAGGCTCTCAATGCGGCTGAACGCGACAATCCAGTTTCGGTAATCATTCGCAGCGTTTCTTCATCTGGCTCAAACCCGAGCCGAAGAAGCTCATTAAATTTTGACGATGGACAGCGCCATCCTTCACCACGAGCCAATTTGGCATTGCAACCATCGCATCGAAGGTTGTTTGGGGTCGAAGCATTGCTAAAAGTCATACCGGCAACCCTCCAACCCTCCTTTTCCTTCCGCCTTTTTTGTTAAACAGGGCATGTGGATCTCGGGTGGCCAGGTGGCGAGTGTGGGTTGGCCGGAGAGCGATTCAGGTAGTAGCAGGAGGTTGCGATTCTTAGCTGCGGGCGGTCCCGGGATTGGGGCGAGAGTGGTCTGGTACTCAGCATCGATACGGCGTGGCTCTACGAAATTCTCCTTGTCGCCCGACGCATGACTTATGAAAACGTCATACTCCATTTTTTGATCTTCCTGCCAGCTTTTTGGCATATTCTTTCATTGCCGCCTGGCCGCCACCTGTCTCTAAGCAAGACAAGGCGTTCTGAAACATATTCAAAAAGTCCATTTCAAGATATCCAATCACGTTTACGTCATCCCCAGTGCCTTCATGGCGGCTGTCATGGGGTCGGAGAAGAAGATCGGGTCAACGCGCTCAACGATATCTCCAGAGACTTCCAGAAAGTTTCGTTTGTTTTCTAAGGGCACCAGTGCGCGCCGTGCTCCATTATCCATGCCGACCTGAAGCGGCTCAGCTAGGGATCGCATCGATTTGATATTCCCTTGAATACTTAGATCTCCAAGCACTACAAGCCCCGATAGGACTGACTGTTTCTTAACGGCCGAATACACTGCAACGATAAGAGCTATTCCAGCCTCGCACGGTACGTGGTTGCTAAGCAGATCAATACCTTCAACATGGAAATCCGTTGTATCTACTTGTTGCGAGATGCCGATTTTCGCTTTCTGGGCCGCAAGGTAAGCGAAAGCCCGTTGAATAGACTCCTTCATGGTTCCATCGATTCCGCCGGCTATTCTCATTTTGCCCGTGCCTGGAGAGCAGCCTACCTCAAGGCGGTACAAGCCAACCTTGCCTTGGTCATCTACAGAGGCGGTGTAGACCGACCCAGGCGCAAGCGGATCGGATGATATCATGTCGCGTCCCCCTTGTTCGGGGACACCCACGAATCTCTCTTCACGGGTATTGTTGTCAGTATATGAGAACGAAGTCTGGTGATATTCAAAGGAACCAAGTTTCTTCAGTTGTTCCTTGACACGTCGCCGCCCTTCGAGGGCGATTTCTGTGATTTCTGCAAGCTCGTCTCTGGTCATTTCTCCGTGGGGGTAAATGAGTTTGATCAGGCCTGACACCGTCTTCCGGACCGCTTTAACGTCTCGGGCATTAAGATGAGAACCAAGAGAGAAATATCGGTCTATCACTTCAGTGAAGTTGTGTTTTCGCAATTCACGGAGCGCCTCAGCGAGGTAGTCCACGACGAACCCGTAATGATCCGTGAAGTACTCTACCCGCATCTTTGGAATTTCCCAGCCAGGAATATAGAAATGGAGGCGATCAAGGAACGCCATATCCCCACGAATCACATCTGGCATGGGCATGAATAGGTGTGAGGATCGCACCATTACGTCAACGGCCTGATTTGTGTTGCCGAACATAGCTATCGAAGCCATTCCGGTAAGGGCATCTTTCCCACGAGCGAAGGTGCCCGATTCGCAGTAGGTTTTAAGTGTCGTGACAACTTCTTTCTGCATCTTCTGGAGGTCCGCTACCTCATCAAAGGCGACAGCATCCCAGATGCCTACCAGCCCCATCTTGCTGGTCGCCATGTTATAGAAGAGATTAGCAACTGTCGTGGGGCCCGTAAGGAGGATCGTGTACGGCGATAGCTCCTGGTAAGCGTAACTTTTTCCCGTCCCGCG
>Ga0315293_10003381_pt1 | contig 15358 bp, 13 predicted proteins | sample YL17G13_20_MG_FD_203071 | JGI IMG/M metagenome (GOLD analysis project Ga0315293, IMG submission 203071) | Sediment microbial communities from Yellowstone Lake, YNP, Wyoming, USA - YL17G13_20 | ecosystem: Environmental > Aquatic > Freshwater > Lake > Sediment | place: USA: Wyoming | collected...
CGCACTTGATGCACTTAACCTGGTCTATTATGTGCACCATTCTCTTGCCGCCGGTTATCGCATCTACAGGGCAGGCTCTGGCACAGATACCGCAGCCTGAACATTTGTCGGGAAGGATGAAGAAGTTTATGAGCTCCTTACACACCAATGCCGGACATCTTTTCTCATTGACATGCGCCTCCCATTCTTCACGGAAGTAGCGTATGCTGGAGAGTACGGGATTGGGGGCAGACGTCCCCAGTCCGCAGAGGGCGCTGCTGATGACGGTTTTGCCCAACTCGTTCAGATGGTCTAAGTCTTCGGGCTTTCCTTTGCCGTGCGTTATTCTCTCCATCATATCAATCATCAAAGGTAAACCTTCGCGACAGGGCACACACTTGCCGCAGGACTCGTCGCGACAGAAAGCGAGGAAATACCGTGCGGTATCCACCATGCAGGTGTCCGTATCCATTACCACCATGCCGCCGGAACCCATGATGGAGCCGACGCGGGCGAGGTTCTCGAAATCTACAGTGGTATCCAGAAGGTTAGCTGGTATACATCCTCCGGAAGGCCCTCCGGTCTGTATGGCTTTGAAAGGTTTGTCGTGGGGAATCCCTCCGCCTACTTCGTATATTATCTGGCGTAAGGTGATGCCCAGAGGTACTTCAATCAATCCGGGACGGTTTATCTTCCCGGTCAGGGCGAAGGTCTTCGTTCCCTTACTATCTTTCGTTCCGTAGCCGGCAAACCAATCGCCGCCTTTGACCACGATGTTAGGCACATTGGCAAATGTCTCCACATTATTCAGAGAGGTGGGTAAGCCCCATAGCCCTGATTCCACAGAGCGCGGCGGCCTAACGCGCGGCATGCCTCGTTTACCCTCGATGGAGTACATCAGGGCGCTGCCCTCGCCGCAGACAAAAGCTCCGGCGCCTTGCATTATTTCAATGTCAAAGCTGAACCCGCCGCCCATAATATTTTTGCCCAGCAGGTTCAAATCTTTCGCCTGTGCTATTGCGGTCTTAAGTCGCTTGACAGCTAAGGGATACTCTGCTCTCACATATATATATCCATGGGATGTGCCTATAACGTAGCCGGCGATAGCCATTCCCTCGAGAAGGGAGTGAGGGTCTCCCTCGAGGACGGAGCGGTTCATGAAAGCGCCTGGGTCGCCCTCGTCGGCATTGCACACCACGAATTTGGGTGTGGGTTTGCTGCGCCTTGCCTCCTGCCATTTCCTTGAGGTAGGGAAGCCGGCTCCACCGCGTCCACGCAGCCCCGACTTCTCAACTTCCTTGATGATGTCATCAGGCTGCATTCCCAGAGCCTTGTTCAGTCCGGCATAGCCTCTATTGGCGATATAGTGGTAGATATTATCGGCATCTATTGTGCCGCATCTATCCAGTATTATCCTGACCTGTGGCTTTAGCATCGGTAGCTCAGAGAACTTAGGTATGCCCTCGATAGTGCCCTCGCCTATGATTCCCAGCGCCAGGTCGGGACGCGGGTTATCTTTGACAAGGTAATCCTCAATGATTTCTGCCACCTTCTCTTTGGTAACGTGGCTGTAGCAGATTCTAGGGCGTCCCGGCTTTATGATATCCATCAGTGGCTCCAGATAGCACAAGCCCAGGCATCCTACAGGCATTACATTGGCATCGATATTGCGTTTGGCAAGCTCCTCTTTGACAGCCTGCATAGTTGCGTTGCCGCCTGCTGCCATGCCACAGGTAGCCAGCCCCACAAGTATCAGAGGCTTGCTGTCATGCCACAGGCTTTTCCATTCTGCATTGGCTTTGTCTTGGATTTCTGAGAAATTCATAGGATTCCCCTTCAAAAATAGCTATTATTGGTACTTCTTAATGGTTTCCAGAGCCTTGGGCCCTGTTATGCTGCCAAAGACGTCGTTATCAACCACAACAACGGGCGCCAGGGCACAGGAACCAAAGCAGCGCACTGTCTCCAGAGTGAAATTTTCGTCCTTGGTGGTCTGCCCTTCCTTGATATGAAGTTCTCGTTCCAGCGAGTCCACAATGCCTCCAGCGCCGCATACGTGACAGGCTGTGCCCAGGCATACCTTAATCATATGCTTGCCGGGCTTAATGTAGCGGAACTGTGCGTAGAAGCTGGCAACTCCGTAAACCGTGTTGGGCGAAACCCCTGCCAGTTCCCCGATTTCCTCCATCGCTTCTCTGGGCAAATAGCCCAGCTTCTCCTGTACTGCCTGTAGTGCCGGTATCAGCACAATCTGCTGTCCTTTCAACGGGGTAATCAGCGCGTGAATCTGGCTCTTCAGGTCGTTATTGCTTGTCACCTGTTTCCTCCAGTTTATGTTTCCTATCTCTGCATTGAGACACAAAATACCTGGTGATTCATAGCCAGGCTGTTCAAGTCATAATCCATGGTTTGACAATAAAATCTTTAGCCCGAGAGACAGGCTGTAGCATCAAAATACTAATAAAGCGAATCATATTAAATCTAGGGGAAAGTGCTCTGCTGACCAGAAAATCTGTATACTTGGATGGATATATGGGAAAGCAAGGATATTAACAGCCTGCAAGGGTACTCTCAATTCCTCGAACGGCTAATTCTATAAAAACTAGCTTTTTTTGAAGCCAACGCTCAATCGCTATTATAGCTTACGATAATTTTCAAGTCAACTTCGAGGGAATGAGGACTTTCATAACTCATACTGGTATTTTACGTCATAAGTGGTATAATACAGGACGGGTGGGTTTCACGCTTTGAACCAGTAATGTACCGAGTTATAATAAAGGGTAGCCACGGGTAGAAGCTCTCGAATAGAGAGCTTTTTTTATCTTCTGTAATATGTTAGGGAGGCAAAATGTATAAAATCATGCACAGGGAAGACCTCACCCCTGAAATTCATTTGTTCGAAATAGCTGCCCCGGATGTAGCCAAAAAAGCTCAAGCGGGGCAGTTCGTTGTAATTCGGGCAGATGAGAAGGGTGAGCGGATTCCACTGACCATAGCCGATTGGGACCGGGAGAAAGGCACGGTCACCGTAGTGTTCATGGAGGTGGGCAAAACTACCCGTAAGCTGGCGACTGTAAAGGCCGGAGAGTATATCGCCAACTTCGCTGGGCCACTGGGCTTGCCTACTCACATTGATAACTACGGCACAGTGGTCTGCGTAGCCGGAGGCTTTGCCATCGCCACTATCGTCCCCATTGCCCGTGCCATGAAAGCGGCGGGAAACAAGGTCATCTCGATAATGGGGTTCCGCACCAAGGACCTGGTGTTCTGGGAAGACCGCCTGCGCAAGTTCAGCGACGAGCTGATTGTAACCACCGACGATGGCACTTACGGGCGCAAGGGGGTGGTCACTATCCCGCTAAAGGGATTGCTTGAGGGGGGCAAGGAGAAGGTGGGACTTGTGGTCGCCATCGGACCCACGGTAATGATGAAGTTCTCCTCTCTGACCACTAAGCCCTTCGGCGTTAAGACCATCGTCAGCCTCAACCCCATCATGGTAGACGGCACGGGGATGTGTGGCGTCTGCCGTGTGTCTATCGATAGTGTCACCAAGTTCACCTGTGTCGATGGCCCCGATTTCGATGGACACAAGGTAGACTGGGACGAGCTTATGGCTCGCCAGCGCACCTACCTGGATGAGGAGAAGCGCTCCCTGGAGATTTGGAAGCAGAGCTGTAGCTGCGGAGGTAAGACCTAATGCCTGAGAAGTTGAACCTTAATCGAGTTGCCATGCCCAAGCAGGAGCCTGCGGCAAGGGCTAAAAACTTCAACGAGGTTGCCTTCGGATACACGGCGGAGAACGCACTTTATGAGGCTGGACGTTGTATTCAGTGCAAGAAGCGCACCTGTGTCGGTGGTTGCCCTGTGGGCGTGGATATACCGGAGTTCATTTTGGCGCTGCGAGATGGCAAGATGCCTGATGCAGTTAAGATACTCAAGGGCAAGAACGCCCTCCCTGGCATCTGCGGTCGCGTCTGCCCCCAGGAGACGCAGTGCGAGGAGGTCTGCACCCTGGCTAAGAAAGGCGCTCCCATCGCCATCGGCAGACTGGAGCGTTACGTTGCTGACTGGGAGCTGGCACAACCGGCAAGCGCCAAGCCCAAGCCTGAGATAGAATCTCCCACGGGCAAGAAGGTCGCTGTGGTCGGCTCAGGACCGGCGGGTCTCACCGCGGCCGCCGACCTGGCCAAGCGTGGCCATAAAGTAACTATCCGTGAGGCTCTACACGTCGCTGGCGGCGTGCTGATGTATGGCATACCTGAGTTCAGGATGCCCAAGCATATCGTCCAGGCCGAGGTGGACTACGTGAAGTCTCTGGGCGTGGAAATCAAGCTGGACTCGGTGATAGGCAAGATAGCTACAGTTGACGAACTTCTTGCGGATGGTTATGACGCTGTATTTCTGGGCACCGGCGCTGGGTTGCCCATGTTCCTGCACGTCCCCGGCGAGAACTACAATGGCATCTATTCTGCCAACGAATTTCTGACCCGAACCAATCTGATGAAGGCTTACCTCTTCCCTGACTACGACACCCCGCTGAAGGTCGGCAAGAGGGTGGCGGTCATCGGCGGCGGGAACGTGGCTATGGACGCTGCCAGGTGTGCCCTGAGGCTCGGTGCTCCTGAGGTATACATCGTGTACCGTCGCAGCCGCACAGAGTTGCCGGCACGTCGTGAGGAAGCGGAGAACGCCGAGGAGGAAGGCATCGTCTTCAAGTACCTTACCAACCCGGTGAGGTTCTACGGCGATGACAAGGGCTGGGTCAAGACCATGGAGTGCGTGGAGATGGAGCTTGGCGAACCCGATGCCAGCGGACGCCGCAGCCCTGTGGTAAAGAAGGGCAGCGAGTTCAAGATGGACGTTGACATAGTGGTCGTGGCGCTGGGCACCACGCCCAACCCCCTGGTGCCTACCACCACCAAAGGGCTTGATACCACAAAGAAGGGCACGGTTGTAGCCGAAGATGCTACAGGCAAGACCACCAAGCCCGGCGTCTGGGCAGGCGGGGACGTAGTTACCGGCGCTGCCACCGTAATCAGCGCCATGGGCGCTGCCAAGAGAGCAGTAGCCTCCATGGACGACTACCTCAAAGGCAAATAGCAACTGAACCAAAGTTAGCATCACGTAGGGGCACGGCATGCCGTGCCCCTACGTTCTTCCCTAAACGATGTTATTCCTGTAAAATGGTGCTGCCCTTTGTTGGGTAGCCTGGAGCAGGTGCTCCAACCTACCTGTGGAAATCGTGTAATGACACCAGTTCGAAGCCAGTACCTCAAAATAAAGCGAAGCTATCCCCAGGCTATCGTCTTCTTCCGCTTGGGCGATTTCTACGAGACCTTCGACGATGACGCCAGGCTGGCCTCGAAGGAACTGGAAATAACTCTCACCTCAAGGGAGATGGGCAAGGGGCAGCGCTTCCCTATGGCGGGCATTCCCTACCACGCTCTGGACAACTACCTGGCTAAGCTTATCAACAAGGGCTATAAAGTTGCTATCTGCGAGCAGATGAGCGAGCCTAAACCTGGCAGGGGACTCGTTGAGCGCGAGGTGGTGCGGGTGGTCACTCCTGGCACAGTAGTTGAGCCCAACCTGCTCGAAACCAAAGCCAACAACTACCTCGCCTCCGTGATTGCCGAAGGCGACGAAGTCGGCATAGCCTATGTTGACATAACGACTAGCGAATTCGCCACCACTCAGCTTCCCGCTCAAAAAGCTCAACTCGAATTAGAGCGCCTTCGTCCCTCCGAAATGCTCATCCCGAGCAGTTCTCAGTTTAACCCGTCGTCTCTTCCAGCACCGATAACCCCGCTCGGCGACCAGTGGTTCGAACTGGATACAGCCAGCCAGACCCTGCTCACCAACTTCGGCGCTTCCTCTCTGGAGGGCTACGGCTGCGCTCATCTGCCCCTGGCGATAAGGGCGGCAGGTGCTATCCTGCATTACCTGGAGCAGACCCAGAAAGTGGTGCTGGGTCAGATAAACAGCCTCGCCACATATTCCACAGAGTCCTTCATGACCCTGGATGCCCCGACGCGCCGCAATCTCGAGCTGTTTCAGAGCAGCCGCCTCGGGCTGACCGCCGGCTCTTTGTTGTCCGTCATTGATTTAACTAAAACCCCTATGGGCGGCAGGCTGCTCAAGAGATGGCTGGGGCAGCCACTTCTTGATATAAAGGAGTTGGGGCGCAGACAGGGGGCTGTAGCCGCCTGGTTCCAGTCCCCACAGCGCGCCGAGGTAATAAGCCTTTTAAGCAAGCTCAGCGATGTGGAACGTCTGATTAACCGCGTCCGCGCCGGCATCGCTACCCCGCGCGAAGTGGTATCGTTGCGCCGCAGCCTGGAGCAGGTGCCTCAGTTGAAAGCGATTCTCAGCGATAACAAAGCTCTGGAGTGGCTCTCCTCCGAACTCAAGCCCTGCGATGACGTTGTTATTTTGATATCTCACGCCATTGTTGACGACCCGCCGCCGTCGGTAGGGGAGGGCAATGTCATAAAGAGCGGCTTCTCCAGCGAGCTGGACGAGCTTCGCTCCGCCTCGTCCAACGCCCGCAAGTACCTCGCCGACCTGGAGCGCACCGAGCGCGAGCGCACTGGTATAAAGTCGCTCAAGGTGGGCTATAACAAGGTCTTCGGCTACTACATCGAGGTCACCACTCCGCATTTGAGTCGCGTGCCCCAGGACTATATCCGCAAGCAGACGCTGGTTGGGGCGGAACGCTACTTCACGTCTCAGCTCAAAGAATATGAGTCGCTCATCCTCAACGCTGAGACCAGGATCGCAGAGCTGGAAAGCTCTATCTTCCGACAGGTCTGCCGCCAGGTTGGAGATGGCGGCGAACGCATCCTCGGCATCGCCGCCGCACTTGCGCAGATAGATGTCCTCTCCGCCTTCGCCGAGGTGGCGGTGAGACATGGCTATACCTGCCCCAGGCTGACCACCGATGACTCGATAACTGTTGTAAACGGACGCCACCCCGTCGTGGAACGTGCCCTGACAGATGAACGCTTTGTCCCCAACGATACCTATCTCTCTAACAAAGACGCCCAGATCATCATCATCACCGGACCCAATATGTCGGGAAAGTCAACCTATCTCAGACAGGTTGCCCTCATTGTGTTATTAGCTCAGATAGGCAGCTTCGTCCCCGCCGACTCTGCAACCATCGGTCTGGTAGACCGCATCTTCACCCGTGTAGGGCTTCAGGATGACCTGGTCACCGGGCAGTCCACCTTCATGATTGAGATGGTGGAGACCGCCAACATCCTCAACAACGCCACCTCCAAGTCGCTGATTATTCTCGACGAGATAGGGCGCGGCACCTCGACCTACGATGGTCTTTCTATTGCTCAAGCAGTTGCCGAGTATATCCATAATCACCCCAGACTGGGCGCAAAAACGCTGTTCGCCACTCATTACCACGAATTGGTGGAGCTGGCGAATTTCCTGCCCCGCGTGAGGAACTACAACGTCGCTGTTTCCGAAGAAGGGGGTAAGGTAGCCTTCCTGCGCAAGATAATCCCCGGCGGCGCTGATAAGAGCTACGGCATCCATGTGGCGCAACTGGCAGGCTTGCCCAGGGCGGTGGTGCACCGCGCCGAGGAGGTAATGTCTGAGCTTGAGCAAGACGGCAATCTCAAGATTGCGCCGGGCATTCCCCCGCGCTCCCGTCAGAAGTCACCTAGAGAGCAACTGGCGTTCTTCGGACAGAAGTCCCCCCTTACGGACGAAATCCGCAATCTGGACATATCCTCCATGACCCCTCTGGAAGCCATCACCAAGCTCTACGAGCTCCAGCGCAAAGCCAAAGAAGGCTAAAAGCGACAATCCTTCCGAAGTTGTTCCCAATCAATTCCTTATTTTCTCGAGAGCGCTTAATAAAGGGAGAGTTCAGAGGGGCTTTGCCCCTCTGAAGGAGGATTTGGGGGACACCACCAAATCTCAAAATTCCCCCAAGAGTGGGGGATATAGGGGGTTGAGAGAACGTTTGTAAACGCTCTCTTTAATCCTTTATTTGTTCCTGCTTGCACTTTCATGTTATAATGACATTGTGATAATGGCGCAATGAGCCAATATGCCAAGGAGAGAACCATGGGTATGTTAGCGAAACTAACGAGCGGTGGTCAGGTTACCCTCCCTAAAGAGATTAGGGAAAAGTCCAATATGCAGCCCGGCGATTTCGTAGAGGTTGAGCTTGACAGGCAGGGCTGCATAGTATTGACACCGAAGAAGCTTGTGAATGCCAACCAGGCGTACTTCTGGACTGAGCAGTGGCAGAAGGGGGAGCGCAAAGCAGATGAGGATGTAAAAGCCGGGCGGGTCAAAAGGTTCAGGTCTGCCAGGGAGGTGGTCAAGTACCTCGAGGGTAAGTCCTAGGCATGGAGGTCTTCCTTACTGAGCAATTCGAGCGGGCGTACCAGGAGATCAGCGATGCTGAGCGACGCAGTGTTCGCAAGGCGCTCATCTTGTTGGGTGAAAACCTGAGACACCCCAGCCTCCGCGTTAAGAAAATGGAGGGCAAGCGAGATATCTGGGAGGCTCGCCCCTCCAAAAGGCTGAGGATGACCTTCGAGTTGGTAAAGGGAACAGTAATTATGCGCAACTTAGGAGAGCATGACAGGGTATTGAAGAGACCGTGATTGTTTTTGGTTCAAACACGAGCAGCTAAACCTTCCTTCAAAACCCCTGACTGATTGACCGAACTCTCTATGGAGAAAGACGAATATGTCCACCCTCTTTTTGACTAGAAAAGACGTCCGAAGCTTGCTGAACATGACAGAAGTTATAAATGCTGTGGAGAGAGCCCTGAAGGATTTTGCCGAAGGCAGGGCTTGGATGCCGGTTAAAGCTTATCTGGTGGTGGATAAAGGCGATTTCCGTGCCATGCCCGCTGCCCTCCCCGGCGCTGCTGGGATGAAATGGGTTTGCGCTCATCCCCAGAACCCCTCTGTAGGCTTGCCTTCTGTTATCGCTGTCTTGATTTATAGCGACCCCGCGACAGGCTATCCGCTTGCCGTAATGGACGCCACGGATTTAACGGCGTATCGAACTGGAGCTACGGCAGCCATCGCCTCAAAGTACCTCGCCCGAAAGAACTCGCACAAATTGGGCATCGTCGGCGCAGGACGTCAGGCTTACACCCAGATTGCAGCTCACGCAGAGCTTTTCGAGCTCACCGAGATAAAGGTTTACGACCGCCTGGATGCTGCTACAGAGAGGTTCATAGAAGCGTTCCCTCAGTATAAAATAAGAGCCTGTTCTCTGGAGGATACAGCGGACTCCGATATCCTCTGCACGTTAACCCCCTCACGAAAGCCGTTTGTAAAGAAAACTTGGGTCAAAGCGGGGACTCACATAAACGCCGTGGGCGCTGATGCCCCGGGCAAGCAGGAGCTTGCCCCTTCGATATTGAAGGAAGCGATGGTGGTGGTAGATGATATGGAGCAGGCAAGCGTGGCTGGCGAGATAAACGTCCCCCTCAAAAAAGGTCTGTTCCAGGTTGAGGAAATCTACGCCACATTAGGCGAAATCGTGGCAGGCAAGAAACAGGGCAGGACAAGCGCAGAGGCGATAACCGTTTTCGACTCCACGGGACTTGCTATCGAGGACATAGCAGTCGCCAAGATCATCTATGAAAAAGCCCGGGGAAAAGGCGGTTATCTATCCCTTGACTTTGTGGAGGGCTGAGGGCAGTCAACAGGGGTTCGTTATCTTCGCTATAGTTTCATAGCTACCGTTTGGGATGCTTCTTGGCTTTGGCTTCTTTTCTCCAGTATAGGTGTGCGGGGCACTGGTGTAGACACTTGCCGCAGTAATCACCGCAAATGATGCCGAAACAGTTCTCCAGCATCATCTTATCGCGGCCGTCTTGCTGCTCCTTCGCTTGCCAGTAGTGCCCGATGTCTCCGGGTCCCGGAGGAATTTCCACTCCTCCAAAGCTTCCCGAGCCTTTGACAAGGGCATAGATACCGTACATGCAGCGGATCATATCTAATGCTGAGTACTTAAAACAGTGATTCCCTATCTTCAGTTCAACACTTTCGGTGTGCGAAAGCGCTTTGGTGGGACACACCCTCACGCACAGCATCTTACAACGCTCAGGCTGGCACAGCCCTGGGCCATCATACATCGGACTCGGCATGAGTGGAGCATTTGTGATTATGGAATTGAATCTGATTCTAGCTCCGAATCTCGGTGTCAGCGTCAGGCCGTTCCACCCGAACTCGCCCAGACCGGCAGCCACAGCAGCGTGTCTATGTGAGAAATCAGCGCCTATATAGTGCTCTGGCAGCAGTCCAATGGAGCGGTACATGCTGATAGCCCAGGTGGGTGGGAAAGTTAGACTCTTATATCCGCGGAGTTCTAGGAGTTTAGCTGTTAGGTCGGCAATTCGACCCAGTTGTAAGTTGATCAGCCCGTATCCATAGAATAGATAGGGGGCTATGGACTTGCCGGGTTCGGTGTATTCGCCCCAGGCATCGCAGACCCCATCCGCAATGTGTACCCCGATAGATATGACGCAGGTAGCATCACGCATATAATCGTTAGGCTTGAACCCTTGTGGGGCATTTTCGAATCGTTCGATGGGAGCAACCCCCGCTATATTGGCACCTTCGCTGATAGCGAAAGATTCTATCTCTTTGCTCAATCTCTCATTGGTTCTCATCTCGCCCTCCTCGTAAACAGACGCACTTTCCCCGGACACTATGATTTCGCTGTATATAGGTGATATAGAAATCTGCGAGTTTTTCTTACACAGGCTAGCGCCGTCGCCTGACTAAGGCGTAGGTGGCAACGAGCCCCTCCGCGATATGTCTTGCGGAGTTGCCCTACCTCTAGCAGCGCAGCTTCTGAGGATAGTGAGTTTGAAGGCTTCATTAGAGTCTCTTTTATGGGTAGACAGCTACTAGCCTGAGAGTTAGTAGCTGTTGACCTGAGATTTGCTTCTTATATTACCAGATGACGTTTGTCGTCGCAAAAAAATGCTTCGGGTTTTCGCTTTTACCTTATCCCCGTATCAATGTCTATGTTTACTTCCATTGTCTCCCCTGTTGTTATCTCTATCTTCACTGGCACGTCAGGGCTGCGGTCAATTCCCGTGTGGTTGATATCCACAGTGTAAACCCCCGGCTCCAATTCGACTCGATACGTCCCATTGCAATCCAGGTCGACGACCTTCATCTGATTCGTGTCGTTTTCGTCATAGATTATCACTTTCCTGGCTTCATATACATTGCAGGGAATTGGGGGAGGGCTGCCGGGTTGCTCCACTGGTGTGATAGGACCGATAGTAACCTTGCCCTCAAGCGTACCGTACTCTGGAGTTACGCTGGAACACCCGGCCAGTAGTAACCCGGCGATAGCCAGTACTAGCAAAAGAAAGTTCTTGACAGGGGTTAAGCATCGTTTCATAACGTCTAAAGGCTCCTCGTTCTTGTTCTATCAGATATAGACGTTGGACAGCGAGATTATGTTCCTTGGCAGAGAGCCAATCAATCAGCCGAAACACGTGTCCACGCTGCGGGCAGCCTCTATTAAGGGATGAGCCAGAGGAATGGTCTTCACCCCCTTGGCTACATCCGCCAGGGGGACTTTGACCAGCGAATCTCCTCTGACCCCCACCATATATCCGAGCTCTCCTTTTACTATCATGTCTATCGCCCTTGTGCCCAGCCTCGTCGCCAGCACTCTATCGAAAGGCGTGGGAGTGCCTCCCCTTTGCAGATGACCCATGACTACAGTGCGCGTCTCCACGCCTGTGGCCTTCTCGATTTGAGCCCCCAGAACGAAGCCGATGCCGCCTAGGCGAATCGGGTCGGTGCTTTCCTTCACAATTCTTTGGATTACTACATCCCCGCCCTTTGGTTTCGCCCCCTCCGCGACCACCACGATGCTGAACCGCTTGCCCTTCCTACTTCTCTCACTCACCTTATCGGCTATGATGTCCAGGTCGTACGGTATCTCGGGGATAAGTATGATATCACCGCCGCCCGCGATGCCGGAATGCAGCGCAATCCATCCAGCGTTGTGCCCCATGACCTCCACAATCATAACGCGATGATGCGATTGTGCGGTGGAGTGCACCCGGTCTATGCCCTCGGTGGCGATGTAAACAGCGGAATCGAAGCCGAAGGTGATATCGGTGCCCAGAATGTCATTGTCTATCGTCTTGGGTATCCCCACAACAGGCACACCATCCTTAAAAAGACGATGCGCGATATTCAGCGTGCCGTCGCCTCCGATGCACACCAGGCAATCTACGTCGAGCTTCTTTATGTTCTCGATGGTGTCTTTCGACACATCCTCGAATTTGACCTTGTCCCCCTTTCTCACAGCGTATCTGTAGGGATTGGCAATCTTCGAGGTGCCGAGGATGGTGCCGCCACGTGTTAGTATCCCGGAGACAGTTTCGTAGTCAAGTTTCATGTATCGGTTATTTATCACTCCGTCGTAGCCATCTTTGATGCCGACGACATCCATGTTGTATTCGATTATTGCCTTCTTGGTCACTGCTCGTATTACTGCATTTATCCCCGGACAATCGCCACCTCCGGTTAGAACGGCGATTTTGCTCTTCTTTCTCATCGGCACACCTCCGCCTCAAGACAAATTTTCGACTCCAACCTTGACTTCACGCTGTTTAGAGTATATAAGATTTTCTGCCGAAGTACAGAGTCCCGTGGCGGAATAGCACCTGGTATAATCGGGAGGTGTAGAGGCGTTCGGCTGAACACCCTGCACATGCCAAAGGCTCTATAATAAAAGGGGAGTGCAGAGGGGCAAAGCCCCGCCCAAATCCCTTTCCCTTGGCGGGAGAGGTTAGGTGAGGGTGATGTAGGAGCGTTCAATTGAACGCTCCTAAAATTATTTAGGATTTAGGATTTAGAATTTCCTATCGGGGGTTGATACATGAACATCAAAGAGAAATTCACCACGCTCTGGAGCAAGTATTTCTATGGCGCCGAGCTTCCACTAACCTTTTACTATACTGACGAGAAAGGACATGCCGAGCTGGTCAAACCTGACTCGGTTCCCCGGTGCGTGATTGCGGCACTTGCCGCTGCGAGGAAGGGTAATACCTTCTGTTTCGCTGCCGACTCCATAGGCTGCTTCGGCGGCAGGAGGTATCTCGGCTTCGCCCAGAAAATCATGCCCGACTTCGAGTATTTCCTCTCCTGCGGCATCCCGGGCAAGCTCCGGGGAGAGCGCTACAAGAAATCCCCCGAGCTGGTTAAGGAGGCGATGGATCATGCCCCCCCTTTCAAAGCGCCTGCCCGCTTTATAGTTTTCAAGAGATGGGACAGGCTGGAGCAGTCGGACAACCCGGAGGTAGCCATATTCTTCGCCCAGCCTGATGTCCTCTCGGGACTCTTCACCCTGGCGAATTTCGACGAAGCGGAGCCTAACAGCGTGTTCGTCCCCTTCGGCGCCGGCTGCTCCACCATAGTGCAGTATCCTTATCTCGAGAAAGACTCCCGGCGTCCCAGGGGGGTCATCGGATTGTTCGATATCTCAGCGCGTCCCTTCGTCCCATCCGGCGTGCTCACATTCTCAGTGCCCATGAACAAGTTTGCCAGGATGATTGACAACATGGAGGAGAGCTTCCTCATCACGGATTCCTGGAAGAAGGTGCAGGAGCGGATAGGTGTGTAGAGGAAAATGTAGCCCATCGAAATTGTAGGAGAAAGGTTCGGCTCGCCTTCAAGGCGAGCCGAACCTTTTCATCTCTATTCTATACTAATTGTTTTTCCTAAGATTAGTCTCCGGGGCGAGCAACCGCCCAGATGGCGCGGAAGGCACTAATCACTGCTGCTGGTGCCATGAAGGTTGCCAGGTACGCCACAATCTCATTTATCTTGGTGCCTGCCTCTCCACCTAGGTCATCCAGGGGCTGAAATGCTGTGGTGTTGCCTACTACAATCAAAGCGACGGCAGCGATGAGCAGTGGGAGCACTTCCTTCCCAGTGATATTGAGTATCCCCACCAGGATACCCATGACGACCAGCGCCAGCACTATGCCACCATTATCCTGGTACCCAATACCACCTACGATCGCCAGAATTATGCCTCCGACGAAGGCTAGAAAACCGATATATCCGGCTAGCTTCTTCGTGGAATCTGGCTTTTTGGCTGTTTCTGCCATTTCCTACGCTCCTTTCTCTCCTTTTTTAGCTTATCAGCACGAGATTCTACAGAACTAAAGCTGGATTGTCAAGCGTTTTTACACGCAATTTGAAGCTTTACACGAACAATTCGCTGGGAGGGCGGAGAGCGGGGCACACCGAAATAAATCGGCAACCAGATTGAAATATTGCATTCAGCAGCCGGAAAGCACAGCGGACTGAAAGCTTGAGAGTTGTTTAAGATTAAGGATTTCCTATGGGGGAGTGCAGAGGGGCAAAGCCCTCCTTCCCAGGAAGGAGGGGGAAAAAGGGGGTTGAAAAGTGACTAGAAGCACTTCCGTCGAGACTATAGTGTTTTACCATGAAGGCTATGCTAGAATGTGTGGTAATTAGGTGCAACATGGGGTTGATGATATGTCCCGTAGTAAATCTGAGATAACCAGGGTCACCAGGTCTAAAGAGGAAGCCCGAGCCAGCTACAACCGGCTGAGCAAATGCTATGACCTCTTCAGCCGCTTTGAGAGTAAGTACAGAGAGGCAGGCTTGCGTAAGCTGGCTGTTGAGGAAGGTGAGATGGTCCTCGAGATAGGATTCGGCACAGGACTTAGTCTTGTGCCTCTGGCACAGGCTGTGGGCGAGCGCGGTAAGGTCTGCGGACTGGACATATCGGAGGGCATGTGCAAAGTCGCTCGAGCTAAAGTTATGAAGGCAGGGCTTGCGGACAGGGTTAGGCTGCAGTGTGGCGACGCCGCTCAGCTTCCCTACGAGCCGAATTTCTTCGATGCAGTATCAATAAGCTTCACTCTGGAGCTGTTCGATACGCCCGAAATTCCCAATGTTCTTGGAGAGTGTCACAGAGTCCTCAAAAAAGAGGGTCGAATCTGCGTTGTGGCGATGTCCAGAGAGGACAAGCCCGGCATGATGCTGCGACTTTACGAGTGGTTCCATTGTAGATTCCCCAGTTACGTAGATTGCCGTCCCATCTTTGGCAGGAAGGCGTTGCAGGAGGCTGGCTTCAAAGTGGAAGATGTAACTGTGATGTCCATGTGGGGTCTGCCTGTCGAGATTGTCCTGGCTCGAAAGCAAAGCTCATAAGAGTTGTTTGTGAATTGGGGAGTATTCCCGGATGTAGGGGCGCATAATTATGCGCCCCTTCCCCCAATTTTGGGCGGTACAGGGGGTTGAAAAAGGAGGAGAGTATGTCTGAGAAATCCATAATCATCATTGGCGCCGGGCTGGCTGGACTCTCCGCTGGCGTT
>Ga0315293_10003382_pt1 | contig 15355 bp, 10 predicted proteins | sample YL17G13_20_MG_FD_203071 | JGI IMG/M metagenome (GOLD analysis project Ga0315293, IMG submission 203071) | Sediment microbial communities from Yellowstone Lake, YNP, Wyoming, USA - YL17G13_20 | ecosystem: Environmental > Aquatic > Freshwater > Lake > Sediment | place: USA: Wyoming | collected...
CCCCAACGAGGGCACTGAGACACGGGCCTTACTCCTACGGGAGGCAGCAGTCGAGAATCTTCCACAATGGGCGAAAGCCTGATGGAGCGACGCCGCGTGCATGAAGAAGTCCTTCGGGATGTAAAGTGCTTTTCCAAGAGAGCAATTTTGAGTGTATCTTGGGAATAAGGGGTTGCTAAACTCGTGCCAGCAGCAGCGGTAAGACGAGTACCCCAAGCGTTGTCCGGAATTACTGGGCGTAAAGCGTCTGTAGGGTGTTTGATACGTCCTCTGTTAAATTTCAATGCTCAACATTGGAGCTGCAGAGGAAACGGCCAAACTAGAGGGTGTGAGAGGCTGATGGAACTCAGGGAGAAGGGGTGAAATCCGTTGATCCCCTGAGGAACACCAAAGGCGAAGGCATTCAGCTGGTGCACTCCTGACCCTTAGAGACGAAAGCGTGGGGAGCAAAAAGGATTAGATACCCTTGTAGTCCACGCCCTAAACTATGAGTACTAGCTGTCTGAAGTATCGACCCTTCAGGTGGCGAAGCTAACGCGTTAAGTACTCCGCCTGGGAAGTACGGTCGCAAGACTAAAACTCAAAGGAATAGACGGGAGCTTGCACAAGCGGTGGAGCGTCTGGTTTAATTCGACGACAAGCGAAGAACCTTACCAGGGCTTGAAATTCTAATGAAACCCCGATGAAAGTCGGGTCTTCTACAAGGACATTAGAACAGGTGCTGCATGGTTGTCGTCAGCTTGTGGCGTGAGTTGCTCCGTTAATTCGGGTAACAAGCGCAACCCCTGTTTCGTGTTACAAGTGTCACGAGAGACTGCCAAGTTAGACTTGGAGGAAGGTAGGGATGACGCCAAATCAGCATGGCCCTCTGATGCCCTGGGCAACACAGGCGCTACAATGGGATCGACAATGCGTTGCTAAATCGCAAGATGGAGCCAATCGCATCAAACGATCTCCCAGTTCGGATTGAGGTCTGCAATTCGACCTCATGAAGTCGGAATCGCTAGTAATCGCAGATCAGCTACGCTGCGGTGAATACGTTCTCAAGCTTTGTACTCACCGCCTGTCACACCAGAGAAGCCGGGAGCACCTGACGTCCCCGATTTATCGAGGCCTAAGGTGAGTTCGGTGACTAGGGTGAAGTCATAACAAGGCATCCGTAGGGGAACCTGTGGATGGAAATTATTTTTACTTAAAAACGATCGATTGTCCCGCAGTTGCGGGATAAAAAAAGAGTTTTATAATTTTGTCTCTGAACAAAATTAAACAACCGTATCAGAGCAACTATAAAGGATTTGACCGAGTCAGACTCGGTTTGACCGAAAATCCTCCGCAGTGCGGAGGGTTTTTTGGTTCTACCCTTGCTTATTCTATTGTTTTCGCTGTATAATGTAATTAGTTGTTTTAATAATTATTAAATATGTAAAAAAATTATGGCAGATACAGACAAAGTTATCGCTGTTATCGCTTATTGTGTGAAGTGCCGAAAGAAACAAGAGATGCAAGATGCGAAAGAAGTACAGATGAAAGGAAAAGGAGGCCCGAGGCGAGCATTGAAGGGCGTTTGTCCGGTTTGCGGCACTGGAATGTTCAGAATTTTAGGCAAAGCGTAAAAAACTTATTTGTCATTTTGACAAGTAAGCAAAAATCGGCTAAACTTTATGTAAGAGCCGATTTTTGTTTTGGGAAATCTTGGGCGTGTAGTTCACCGGTAGAACGCTTCACTGATAATGAAGAAGTAGAAGGTTCAATTCCTTCCACGCCCACCAAAATTTGCCGATACAGGCAAAATTTCCCTACTAAAAGTATGAATAAACAAATTGAAATCGAGTGGCTTCCATTCAATATTAAAATAACAGCCGATCTGTTAGAAGAAAAAAATCCAGAGCTTTGTGATTTACTTTGGAGTTATTTGCCCTATAGAAGTATTCAGCTTCATGCATTAATTTCCGGTCAACATTTATATCATTACAACCCAATCATAGAGTCATTTTTTGTAAAACCCAAATCCTTTGAAAGCAGGGCAAAATCTCCAGACGGAACAGTTTTTCTTTCTTATCTCCAGCATTTATCCGTTAAATATGGGCATGTTACCGAAGACTTGCCAGCAGCTCCGGTGGCTAGAGTAATTCCTCAGGATATTCTCAAATTAAAACAAGTCGGTAGAAAATGTTGGGAAAGTACCTATAAAACAAAAAAACTTATAGAGGTTAGAGTAACCAAAAAGGGCGAAAAAGTTAAAGAAGGTGTTGTTAAATTAAGAAAGTATGGTTCGGTGAAAAATAATAAAGTGCAAAGATTAATTAATGAAATTTATAAGGAAACAGAGAAGATTTGGTTAAATCCACCAAAAGACGTTATAAATATCCATATGGGAAAAATAAAAAGCAAGGTAGGAAGTTATGGCCAATATTTTTCTACTATGGTATTTGTAAATGGAGAGGAAAGACATTTAGGGTATAATGCTTTAGGGGGATTGCTTAAAAGTTGCAAGACATCCAATATTGATTTGCGTACGCTAAAACAAATAACTCCGAATTTTGTATATATTTCTGCGGAATTCCTGGGTTATTGTGGGTTAGAAAAATTATGGAAATTTACCAAGAGAATGCTTGATACCTTAAGTTTAATTAGAACAAGAGATGAATATTTTTCTCTAATTTCGCCACTTGCCTTATATGCGAACAGAATAAATGGATGGAATCTACATTATTTTCCATGGAAATACGGAGAGGATTTTAAATTTAATTAGATTAATTTACTCTCGAAAAAAGTTCTAACATCCTCCACAGTGGTCCACCCTGGGCCGTTAGCTTAGTGGTAGAACATCGCATTTGTCCCGATGTTAAAAACATCAAGGATTCTCGATAATTTTGATGGGCCGTTCGTTCAGTGGTAGGACACCTCATTTGCAATGAGGAGATCGCCGGTTCGAGTCCGGCACGGTCCAAAATTATCGGAACAATGCGGAGACGGCAGCCTGCCTGCCGGTAGGCAGGTTCGATTCTGCCTAGGTCCAAATAAAGTTTTAACGGGGCAAGTCCGGAAGACGGGAGTTCCCTGCCCGCCACCGGCTATCGCCGGAGGCGATTGCAGGCGGGGATTCTCCCCAGGTCCAAATTAAAATTAATTCACCCCGTTAAATCTTGTCCGCCTGGGGCGGAATTTAACAGGGGTAAATAAAAACATATGACCCTAAAAAACAAAACAGCAATCGTTACTGGAGCTAGGCGGGGGATTGGCAAGGGAATTGTTTTAGCTTTAGCCAGAGAAGGCTGTAATATAGTGGTCAGCGACATTAACCAAGGAGATTGCGAAAAAGTTGTAGAGGAAATAGAAAAAATCGGAGTTAAGGGATTGGCAGTCCAATGCGATGTTTCAAAAAAAGAAGAAGTTGATGCGATGATTGAAAAAACAATGAAGGAGTTTGGAAGAATTGATATTTTAGTAAATAATGCCGGCATATTTCCTTTTGTTTCCCTTGTAGAAATGAAAGAATCTGATTGGGATAAGGTGCTGGATATAAATTTAAAAAGCGTATTTTTGTGTTCGCAAGCAGCAGTCAAAGAAATGAAAAGCGGCGGAAAAATCGTAAACATTTCTTCAATTGCATCTTTTGTTGGTTTCGAGGGCTTGACCCATTATTGCGCTTCAAAGGGCGGAATAAATGCCATGATTCGAGCTTTGGCATTAGAACTTGCTTCGAAAAAAATCAATGTTAATGCCGTTGCTCCGGGAGCAATTGATACCCCGGGCGCTGCTTCAAGCGAAAAACAAACAAAACAAACAATTGCTGCAATTCCATGGGCGAGAATGGGTGTGCCGGAAGACATTGCTAATGCGGTTGTTTTTCTCGCTTCAGAAAAAGCAGATTACATTACTGGTCAAACAATCATTGTTGATGGCGGTTGGACCCTGAGATAAGCAATTCTCCGATTTTATAAACATCTCCCGCGCCGAGGAAGAGGATGAGGTTGTCTTTATTATTATTATTTTGCAAATAATTTTTTATTTCTTCGAAGCTGCTGATATATTGTGCATTAGCAGCCCGTCTGCCGGCGAGGCAGATATTTTTATTTATTGTTTCAACCAAATCCTTAGCATGAATTTTGTGTTCATCTTTTTCTCGCGCAGCATAGATATCCGTGATGATTACCTTGTCGGCCAAATTAAAACTAATTGCAAAATCATTTAACAAAAGTCTTGTTCTGGAATATAGATGTGGTTGGAAAACAACAATTAATTTGTGATTTGGATATTGTTCTTTGCACGCTTTTAAGGTTGCTTGAATTTCAGTCGGGTGGTGGCCATAGTCATTAAAAAGTAAGGCGCCCTTTTCTGTATTGCCCATAAATTCAAACCTGCGCCAGGTGCCAATGTAGTTTTTCAAAATTTTTAATGCTTTTTTTTCTTCAAGCCCGATTAATTTGGCAACCGATATTGCGGCTTTGGCGTTTTTTAGATTATGTTCGCCGGGCACGGATAATTTAATATCTGCTGTTTCTTTGAAAAAATCTATTGTTCGGCTTTTTCCGCGATAAGTTTTTAAAACATCCATTATATTTGTATTTTCGGAATTATAAACAATATAGCCGTTATCGGGAACCTTTTCAATTAGTTTTTTGAACGCGGTTTTAATATTTTCAATATTTTTGAAATAATCCAAGTGGTCGTTATCAATGTTTAAAACCACCAAAATATCGGGAGTCAGATTTAAAAATGATTCTTTATATTCACAGGCTTCAACAACAAAATATTTGCTTTGTCCTAAAACAAAATTATCTTCCTGTTTTTTTAAAAGACCGCCAACAACAACAGTGGGGTCTAAATTTCCATAAATCATCAATTCGGCAATCATCGAGGTTGTGGTTGTTTTCCCGTGGGCGCCGGAGACGGCAATCGTATACATGTCTTTGGAAATCAATCCGAGAACTTCTGGATAAGAATAAATCGGAATGTTCAATTCTTTTGCATAAATTAATTCCGGATTATCTTCGGTTATAGCAGGGGAATAAACAACCAAATCCGTGTTTTTTGCTAAATTTTCTTTTTTATGGCCAATAAAAATCTTGCCGCCGATTAATTTAATCCGTTCAGCCATTTTATTTATTAATAAGTCAGAGCCGGCAACCCTTATATCTTTAAGCCGTGCCATTCTCGCAATCGCCGACACCCCCACGCCTCCGATGCCGATAAAATGCATTTTCTTAATATGTTTCAGCATACCCCGTAGTAGATTTCCGACTAATTAAAATTTATTTATTGCCCCGCAACAGTCGGAAATTCACTACGGGGCATAAGTTTAAATTTTATCACGAGAATATTATTGTTGCCAAACTTAATTTATTGTATAATTAATTTGTGGTATAATTTTAATAAAGGTCGGAGTTTAACAATTAACTTTAAACAAAACATGTTAGAAATATTACTTAATTCTTTAGAAACCATTTGGGCGAGTTTTATTGGATTTTTGCCGACAATATTAGCAGCTTTGATTGTTTTTATTATCGGTTGGCTGATTGCGATTTTCTTGGGCAAATTAGTTAATCGTTTAATCAAAGCTATAAAATTGGATTTACTTTTAGAAAAACTCGGATTTCAGAAGGCGCTGGTAAAAGCAAAAATAAAACTTGATTCCGGAAAATTTTTTGAAGAATTAGTGAAATGGTTTTTCATTATTGTTTTTCTTTTGACCGCAGTTGATATTTTGGGATTGAAAGAAGTTGCTTTATTTCTGAAAAGCATTTTATACTATTTGCCGAACGTAATCATTGCCGCAGTGGTATTATTGACAGCAGTAGTGATTTCCAAATTTATGCACCGCTTAGTTAGAGCCAGTGCTGATGCTGCTGGTTTGGCATCCTCGGGTGCAATTGCCGGAATTGTAAAGTGGGCAATCTTGGTTTTTGGTTTTGTGATTGCCTTGACTCAATTAGGAATTGCCCCAGCCTTAATTCAGACAATTGTCATTGGTATAATTGCCATGATTGCATTGGCCGGAGGATTGGCATTCGGTTTGGGCGGCAAGGATCAGGCAGCGAGAATTCTGGAGAAATTAAAGCAGGATTTAGGGGAAAAATAACATAAAATCAGCATAACTATTGACAAGGGATTTTTTACCATATACAATGGTAGTGTTGTTAACCTTTATGATAAACAATAGCAAAAAATTAATACAAAAGAGCGGTTGAGCAAACCAGTATTTTTCATACGCGATTTATTGCAACCGCCCAAAAGCGGTTTTTTAAATCTCAGAACCTTGAAAATTGAATAAATTTGTGTCTACAAATTGCCAGCTAAATTAAGCAGGTTATTAAGGGTGTATGGTGGATGCCTTGACACTAGAAGGCGAAGAAGGACGTGGCGTAACTGCGATAAGCCTCGGGGAGGTGTGTAGCAACCTTAGATCCGGGGATGTCCGAATGAGGAAACTCAATATAGTGATAAACTATATTACCCCGACTTTGTAAAAAGTCGTGGGAGCGAACTCGGCGAAGTGAAACATCTCAGTAGCCGGAGGAAAAGAAAATAAAGTCCCCCGCATTGCGGGGGACAAATTCCCCAAGTAGCGGCGAGCGAAAAGGGACGAGTCTAAACCACGTAAAAATTACGCAAGTAATTTAACGTGGTGTTGTAAGATGGTGATGTCGGAGGCAACCTCGTTTTACGGGGTAATCTCCGGGGAGTGAATACAAAACTAAGACTTCCTTAGTTGAAAGCGACTGGAAAGTCCTACCAAAGAAGGTAATAGTCCTGTAAGCGAAAAGGGTCTTATACTCCTAGTCATTATTCTTGAGTATCCCGAAGACAGAAAACCTCGGGAGAATCACCCTGAACTATCTAGGGAAGACTAAATACTTCTAGTGATCGATAGTGAACTAGTACCGTGAGGGAAAGGTGAAAAGTAGCCCGGTAAGGGCGGTGAAATAGTACCTGAAATCATACACTTACAAAGAGTCGGAGCCCCGACGCAAGTCGTGGGTGACGGCGTGCTTTTTGCAGAACGAGCCAACGAGTTTATGCAGACTGTTGTCTAAGTCCGTAAAGGACGGAGGCATAGGGAAACCGAGTGTTAATAGCGCGTTTATAACAGTATGTGTAAGACCCGAAGCCAAGCGAGCTAACCATGACCAGGATGAACCTCGACGAAAGTCAAGGGGAGGTCCGAACCCACCAGCCGTGCAATACTGGGGGATGAGTTGTGGTTAGAAGTGAAAAGCTAATCGAGCTTGGTAATAGCTGGTTCTCCTCGAAATAGCTTTAGGGCTAGCCTTCTGTTCTAATTTTCAGAGGTAGAGCACTGGAAAGAGTATCATGGGAAACCTAGATGCTCTTACCAAACTCCGAATGCTGAAAAGTGCAAACAGGGGAGTAAGACTGTGAGGGCTAAGCTTCATGGTCAAAAGGGAAACAGCCCAGATCGTAATCTAAGGTCCCTAAACTAAGTTAAGTGGGAAAAGAAGTGTTTTGCCTTATACAGATGGGATGTTAGCTTAGAAGTAGCTATCATTTAAAGAGTGTGTAACAACTCACCATTCTATTTTCCGACTTCGGTCGGGAACTATGGCGAAACGCACTGAAAATGTAACGGGGCTAAACTTAGTACCGAAGATACGGGTCCCGCATTTGCGGGACGGTAGAGGAGCATTTTTTGTGCTGTGAAGGTTTTGACGTGAGTCGGACTGGAGCGCAAAGAAGAGAGAATGTTGGCATGAGTAACCACAATCCCGATGAGAAATCGGGACATCTAAAGCCCAAGGTTTCCTTGGCAATGTAAATCAGCCAAGGGTTAGGCGGACCTAAAGCAAACCCGTAAGGGTTAGTTGATGGATAGTCGGTTAATATTCCGACCCTTCCTTACTATATCAATGGAGTAACGCAGTTTTGTAAACTGAGCAGATTATTGGATTTCTGTTTTTAACTTGAGGATGCTTTTGAGGTAAATCCCAAAAGCACCAGTCCAAGAGTTGAAAAAAGTTTCGGCCTCGGCCGGAATGATTCAGTTGAGCAAACTGTCAAGAAAAACTTCTAGATACAATAGTAGGGAATCCGTACCGCAAACCGACACAGGTGGGCAGGGCGAGTAGCCCAAGATGAACGGGTTAACCCTCGTTAAGGAACTCGGCAAAAAATCGGCCGTAAGTTCGCAATAAGGCCTTCCGCTCATGAAAACTGAGCGGACGCAGCTAAAGATCTCTAGCGACTGTTTACTAAAAACACAGGTCCCTGCTAACTCGAAAGAGGATGTATAGGGGCTGACACTTGACCAGTGCTGGAAGGTTAACGGTGGGGGTTCTTCGACTTCGGTCGGAGAGCTCACTGCCCGAAGCCCCAGTGAACGTCGGCGATAACTATAATCGTCCTAAGGTACCGAAATTCCTTGGCATGTAAGTTATGTCCTGCAGGAAAAGTGTAACGACTGGAGAACTGTCTCGACGAGGAGCCCGGTGAAAATGCAATGTCAGTGAAGATGCTGACTACTTGCGACTAGACGAAAAGACCCCAGGAGCTTTACTATATCTTGGTATTGTTTTGATGTTTCTGATGCGTAGCGTAGACGGTAGGATTTGAAGGTTCGATTTCGGTCGGACTGGATCCGTCAATGAAACACCGTTCTTTGGAAATGTCATAACTAACCATCCTTATTAGGGAAGGGACAGTGCCAGGTGGGTAGTTTTAGTGGGGCGCTAGCCTCCTAAAGAGTAACGGAGGCGTTTATCAAGGTCGGCTAGCTCCGGATGGAAATCGGAGTGATAGTGTAAAGGCAAAAGCCGGCTTTACTGCAAGACTGGCAAGTCGCGCAGTTGCGAAAGCAGAACTTAGTGAACCGCTGGTTCTTTATAGAAAGGCCAAAGATCATCGGACAAAAGCTACCCTGGGGATAACAGGCTGGTACCGCCAGAGCGTCCATAGCGACGGCGGTGTTCGGCACCTCGATGTCGGCTCATCTCATCCTGGAGGTGGAGAAGCTTCCAAGGGTTTGGCTGTTCGCCAATTAAAGAGGTACGTGAGCTGGGTTTAAACCGTCAACTAAACTTGTTTACTGTTAGCAAGTTTGGCGGCTTCTGATAGTAATATCAGAATGAAGAAATCGACTCATATCGGTGAAGTCCTATTATTGACTTTCAACCTGTCGTGTGATAGGATAATACCGAGGGAAGCTGTAAATTATTTACTTCTATGTCGATTAACAAAAACAATTGGGCGTATTTGGCAGGATTTTTAGATGGAGACGGAAGCATATATGTGCGCGTTAAGCCAAATAAGTCATATCGTTTCAAATTTCAGATTGCACCAACAATTGCTTTTTTCCAATCTCAAAAAGAGGAGAAAAAAATTAGGGCAATCCAGAAACTTTACGGATTAGGGTATTTGCGTAAAAGAAATGACGGAATTATAGAATGGATTATTGGAGATGAAAACGGAATAAAATTCATTTTAAAAAACGCAATTCCTCATCTTAGGTTAAAATTCCGACAAGCAAAATTAATGTTGGAAGTTCTGGATAAGAAATCTAAAATTAGAAACAAAAAAGATTTTGTTAATCTGGCAAATAAAATAGAACAATTTAGAAAGCTAAATTATTCTAAAAAACGAAAGAAAATAGTTTATTAGCCCCGTAGAGACTTAACTCAATAGGGTTAGAGTCATCAATGTTTTGATGGCTAATATGTCGATTATCCCAATTAACAACTGGGATAGTGGTATAGTCCATACATCTAGTAATAGATGACTAATATGCGTGAGACAGGTTGGACTCCTATCTGTCGTAAGCGTAGATATTTGAGAGAACTCGTCCCTAGTACGAGAGGACCGGGATGAACGAACCTCTGGTGTATCAGCTGTCGAGCCATCGGCACTGCTGAGTAGCTATGTTCGGCGGAGATAAACGCTGAAAGCATATAAGCGTGAAGCTCTTCTCAAGATTAGATATCATAGATTCCTCGAAGACTACGAGGTTGATAGGCTTCAGGTGTAAGTCCAGCAATGGATTAAGCCGAGAAGTACTAATAAATCATTTGCCTGTTTAATTAGGCTGGCAATTTATAGACACAAATTTAGCAAACAAAATTAGATTGTGGTCATTGTAAGGGAGCTATACTAGAGGTGCTCCACCTGATCCCATTCCGAACTCAGTAGTGAAATCCTCATAGGCCGATGGTAGTAGGTTTATCCTGCGAGAGTAGGTGACTCCCTTACAATGACCACAATTTAAAAATAAATTTATGGAAACGAGACAACATCAAATTAATTTAGTTATGGGTTTTACCCCTTCTTATAAAGATTGGAGACGGGGTGATTTGATGTTGTTATTGAAATTTTTAGATTAAGTTTTTATTTTTATATTTAAATACCGACATCAAATCGCCCCGACATATCGGGGCGATTTAAATTTGTTCTTTAAAAGGAGAATTAAAATGACGCAAAAAGTGTTGAGAACCTATTTTTCTTTTGTGTTTCTGTTTGAATTGGCCATGTCTTTCCCTTTTTCTGTTTACGTCTTATTTCTTTTAAGCCAGAAAATGAACCTATTCCAGGTGAGTTTGGTTAACATGGTTTTTATGTCAGCTTCTTTTTTGCTGGAGATTCCAACTGGCGCATTCGCAGACACCCTGGGAAGAAAATTTTCTTTTGTAGTTTCTTGCATTGTAATTTCTATTGCCTTTTTTGTGTATTTTTTGTCCCATTCGTTTTGGCAGTTTATACTGGCTGAATTGATTGCTGCTCTGGGGATAGCTTTTCATTCTGGCGCATTTCAGTCCTGGGTCGTGGATAGTTTGAAGCATTACAATTACCAGGGTTCGATGGAAAAAGTATTCAGCAGAGAAGAACAAGTACGCATCATTGCTCTAATTATCGGGCCGTTGATTGGCGGTTTTGCTGGCCAATATAATTTGGCTTTGCCGTGGTTGATGAGCGCTATTGGAATGCTGATTGTAGGTATTGTGGCTTATTTTGTGATGAAAGAACCTTATTTCGACAGAAAGAGTTTTGGGATTAAGAAAATCATTACAGAAATGAAAAGCGTTGCCGTAGACAGTTTTGCTTACGGACTAAAAAACAAAATAGTTTTTACTATCGTTTGTTTTAGTGCAATTCAGGCATTTTGCGTCCAGTCGCCAAATATGTATTGGCAACCCGGATTTGCCAAGCTTTCGACCGGCACTTCGACTATGGGATGGCTGTTTATGTTTTTTGCATTAGCAACGATTATCGGAAACAAAATTGCCGTGTGGATTATGAAGGTTTTCAAGGATGGGAAAATCGGGTTGGTTATTTCTCAGTTTGTGGTTGGCGGTGGATTGATAGTGGCTTCACTTTTTTCTAGTTTTTATTTAGTCCTGATGCCGTTTTTAGTCCATGAGGTCGGAAGGGGAATATACATGCCGATTAAATCAAAATACCTGAATGAGCACATACCATCGAAGCAAAGAGCTACAGTTATTTCTTTCGACGCGATGTTTTTTAAAATCGGAAGCGCTTTGGGGCTTCTGGTTATGGGATTGGTTGCAAAGAACATCTCTATTCCTTTCGCTTGGATGATATCCGGAGCAATTTTGATTCTCGGCACATCGATTTTGTACCTCAAGAGGAGAGGGTGAATTTTAAAACGTCTCGACACAAGTCGGGACGTTTTTCTTTTTTCTTAAATTTGCTATAATGGAATTATATGAAAAAAGCGTTATTGGAAATTTGTTTAATAATAGTTTTTGTTCTTTTGACGGTGTGTTATTATAATAATTCATTCGGCACGGAAGTGGATAAGGTTTTTATTACTCTTTCCACTTTTTTATTTGCTTTATTCAGCGGGTTTTTTATTTCCCGGCAGTCCGGGCGCTACGGAGAAATCAGAAAACTAACTGCTGATTTTGACGGCACAATGTCCGCTATTTACAGGGCAATGGGGCATTTTGGAAACGATGTTCAGAAAAAAACAGGAGAGATTATTAAAAATCATTATGAAATGATTTTAAAAAAGGGCTGGGATTATCCTTTTACCCATAAAACCACAACCATTACTGATTTGCATAGATTAACAGAGGAAGCAATAAAAGAAAATGGGCTAGACGGGATAAAGAACTCGGTTGTATCAAGAAATATGGTGGGCCTGGGGGACTTGCAGAAAATCAGAAAAAATATGGTTGCTTTGCGCGAAGAAAGAATCCCTCTATTTCAATGGCTTTTAGTTTACATTGTTGCCGTTATTTTGATAATTACGGTTTCAACCCTGCCTTCAATAGATTCTTTGATGAGTTCTTTGATTAAGGCGGCATTTGTAAGTTCTGTTTTGGTTGCGGTTGTTTTATTGAAACAATTAGACAGCTTAAAATTATTTTCTGGCGCAATTGGCGAGAACTCCGCCAAGGATGTTGTTAATATTATTGCGGGTAAAAAATAATTATGACTCATTATTTTAAAAAACAATTTATTATCGGATTGATTTTTGTATTAATTATTGTGGTGATTGGCGGGGGGATTTATTTGATAATCAAAAATAAGCAAGTAAATCAGCCGAATGGAAATCAAAATCCGGAAGAAAAAAAGCCATTGGAAATTTTGTTTGATAATTTCATTCCGACTACGGAAAACAATTATGATTTAGTGGCAAGAGTTAAAAATCCGAACAGCGATTTCGGAGTTGAATCAGTAGGTTATGTTTTTGAAATCTATGACAGCAATAATCAGTTGATTGCTTCCAAAGAGGGAAAAACATATATTCTACCGCAGGAAGCAAAATATATTATTGAGCAAAAATTCTTTTCAGAAAAATCCGTATCTAAAATCGAATTTAAATTAAAAGATGTTTCCTGGATAAAATTAAAAGAATTCAGCGAATTGGAATTAAGGATAAAAAACAGGAACCTTCAGCTCACCGAAGAAGGATTCAACAGGATTTCCGGCGCAATTGAAAACAGAAGCAATTATGATTTGGACAAAATAGAGGTTGTTGGCTTGCTGTTTGATGAAAACGGAGAAATTATTGGAGTCGGCAAAACAGAAATGCGTACGGTTTTAATGGGCGAGAGCAGGGGATTTGAACTAATTTGGCCCTATCAGATTTCAATTCCGATTGCTTCTTATGATGTTCGGATTTATACCGACGTATTCAGTAATGAAAATTATATCAAAGTCCATGGTACGCCAACAGAAAGATAATAAATATGTTTTTGCATTTTCTTAAAAAACTTGATTGGGTGTTAATGGTGAGCGTGTTTTTGCTGGTGGCGATTGGGCTGTTGTCAATTTTCAGCACGACTTTTTATCACGAGAAAAATTATTTTTACAAGCAGGCGGCTTTTATAGTCGTCGGATTTTTTTTAATGATTTTGTTTGCGGCTCTGGATTACAGATATTTTAGAAACCACCCGACATTATTATTAGCTCTTTATTTTGTCAGTGTTATTCTTCTGGCAGCGGTTTTATTTTTAGGTAAAGGAGTGCGTGGTTCGACCAGCTGGTTTAATTTCGGATTAATCAACTTTGAACCAGTAGAATTGGCAAAATTAGTGATGATTTTAATCCTTGCCCAATATTTTTCTCTGCGCCATATTGAACTTTACCGTTTGATTCATATTATTATTTCGGGAATTTATACTTTTGTGGTGGCGGGATTGGTATTTTTCCAGCCGGATTTAGGTTCAGCCGCGGTATTGATATTTTTGTGGTTGGGCGTAATGCTGGTGGCGGGAATCAAATTTAGGCAACTGGTAATTTTATTTTTAATCGGCATTATAATTTTCAGTATTGCCTGGATGGTAATTTTAAAGCCGTATCAGAAACAAAGGATTACCAGTTTTATTAATCCCTATCTTGACCCGAAGGGGAGCGGCTATCATAGAATCCAATCAATGATTGCCATTGGTTCGGGAAAATTATTGGGTAGGGGATTGGGGCAGGGTTCGCAGTCGCAACTGGATTTTTTACCCGAACAGCATACTGATTTTATTTTTGCCAGTATTGCCGAGGAAATGGGTTTTGTGGGCGTGGTTTTGATTTTTATTTTTTATTTTATTTTCTTTTTCAGGATTGTAAAAACCGCTTTAATCGCATCCAATAATTTCGGCAGGTTATTCTGTATTGGTGCGGCAATTGTTTTTATTTTCCAGGTTTTTGTGAATATTGGGATGAATCTCGGTTTACTTCCGATTACTGGTATTTCTTTGCCGTTCATCAGCTATGGCGGAAGTAATTTACTTATCAGTTTTGTAATGTTGGGGATTGTGCAGAGTATTAATGTCAGGGAAAAATAACCTTGACAGAATCCGTAGATATGCTATCATATAGGGTAGTTAGTTCTTTTGAATGAACCCATTAAATACGGCGAGGTCCTTATCTTCTGATTGGGAAGAGTGAAGACACAGATTTTAAATGAAAAAAATAAGAAATAAGAAATGTGTTAATCGTATCCCTCCTTTCAGGTGTCTGTCACAACTCGTCGCTATTAATGGATAGAAGCCACGTACCAACCAATACAGGCCTGGCATGCGAGCCAGTGTCTTGGGTGCGCGGACTCCGGGGTATCCTCTGAAGAGGCTCTACCCCGTATTTTTATTTTATACCATCTTTTGTCCGATCGTAGAAAAAGTGGTATAAATTTCAAAATGCGATTTTGGGGTTGACCCCGTAGTAGATTTTAGACTTTCGCCAAAGGCGAAGAAATAAATGAAAATTAGTCCAAAATTCACTACGAGGTTGACAGGATTTTTGAATGGGTGTATGATATATAAAGATAATCCGCGGCCGTAAATGCAAAGCAGACGGCGGGATCGGAGGGAGAACGTGGCCTACAAAGAAGTGGTTTATAACGTTCCTCAGTTGGGGCAGTCGTTGTTCGCACAAGTGGAAAACGGCAAGATGGTTAATTACGGGCAAGTCATTGCCTGTAAGTGGTGCAGGGACGTTGTCACGGGGGAAGAGTCTATCCGTGCGAAGACAACCTTCTTCCGCGACGGTATCGAAGTTCGTTTGGCAAAGGGTGTCTTCATGCCGAAGATCGGGTAGTAAAAAACGAGGAGGGGAGGCGACAAAGAGCTGCTGGGATAGTCCAGGGCTCTTTTTCTTGCAAAAAAACCTTTTATCGCGTATAATCAGAGTTTAGGGAACCACTCAGAATTTATTTTCATGTCGACACGCGTCGTTCCGACTGTGGTCGGAACGCGCTAATTCTCGCCCCGCTGCTGCGGGGCTCCGAAGTTGTCTCAGTAAAAATAAATTCTTCACTGAGGAGAGAGGACGAGAAAATCCTGTCATATGTTAGTTAGGACACGCACATTTCGGACACGATTAATGGCTTAAATTGTTGATTTTTAAAGTAATTCTCCATAGTTCGTGGATTAATATATTTTTGCACATA
>Ga0315293_10003386_pt1 | contig 15348 bp, 9 predicted proteins | sample YL17G13_20_MG_FD_203071 | JGI IMG/M metagenome (GOLD analysis project Ga0315293, IMG submission 203071) | Sediment microbial communities from Yellowstone Lake, YNP, Wyoming, USA - YL17G13_20 | ecosystem: Environmental > Aquatic > Freshwater > Lake > Sediment | place: USA: Wyoming | collected...
ACGCACTGACAGTAGCTGTCAGTGGCAGATATTATGATATATGTTTATTCTTAGACGGCGAAGCTACAAGGCCACCGCGGGATTTGTGCGCCTTGGGCGCGGTCCCGGCTACAGCATCTACAGTGTCTTCCTAAAAATCTCCACCACACCGGCCCGGTCTATTGGGCGGGGATTGACGAGATAGTCCTTATCGCGCATATAGAGGCGGACGACATCATCGGCCATGGCCTCGAATTTAGAGTCGTCAATGCCCAGATCGCGGAATGTCAGCAGGCGACCGACCGAGGCCAGCCAATTCTTCATCGCCTGGATACCGGCCCGGGCGGCAGATTCGATATCGACGCCATCGAATCGCAGGCCGAAGACGATTTCGCCCATCTCGGCGTATTTCTCGGGACGAGCGGGCATGGTGTATTCCATGAGGGCCGGCAACAGGAGCGCCAGGCCTCGTCCGTGGCTAATATCGTAATGGGCGCTGACGACGTGCTCCAGAGCGTGAAGCGGGTACGAGCCGCCGCGCCCGGAATTAATCAAGCCCGAGAGCGCCACGGTCGAACACCACGAAAGATGAGTTCGGGCCTCGAGGTCGCTGCCATTTTCGATAGCGCGCGGCAGGTATTTGATCACGGTCCGGATCACCGATTCCGAGAAGCGGTCCTGGAGGTAGGCCTCGGATGTGCCCGTGAAATAGCTCTCGATCACGTGCGAAATGATATCGACGCCGCCGTCAGCCGTGTAATCGGGCGGGCAGGAGAAAGTCAATTCGGGATCAACTATGGATACTCTAGGAAACAAGGCCTCCCCCCAGATACCGGTCTTCTCCCTTGTCTCCCAGTTGGTAATGATGCCGCCGGAGTCGGCCTCGCTTCCCGTGGCGGCCACCGTGGGGATAAGGACGATAGGCAGGGCCTCCGTAATTTTCTTTTGGGGTTTCCCCGGCCCGGCATATACGTAATCCCAAATGGAATAGCCGGTTTTGGCTGTGACAGCAATCCCCTTGGCGGCGTCCATAGCCGAACCCCCGCCCAGGCCGATGATCATGTCGCATCCCTGGCGACGAGCTATAGCAGCAGCCTGGTCGCAGGTGGTGTGCCGGGGATTTGGCTCGATACCCTCGAAGACGACCGAGTTAATGCCGGCCTTTTTTAGGAAGCCAGTGATCTTGTTCAGGACGCCGAGCCGCCGCATGGACGATTTTCCGGTGACGATTAGCGGTTTCCTGCCGATTGGCTTTATGTATTTGGCAATTTGTTCGATTTTGCCCGGCCCAAAATAAATCTTTGTCGGTAATTGAAAATCAAACGGTAGCACCATGCCTCCATCGAATTAGAAATTTATACGCTATCCGATTCTGATGGAAAATAATGAATGGCGGCCCTACAATCAACAGGACAGATGCCGCGAGCCAATTGGCCCGCGGCATTATAATCGCTCAATTAAATTATGCGATACTTAAATGGCTACCGGCTTGCCCGGCTCGATGTGGCCGGTGGGCAGGTCGGACAATGTAGCAGCGACGGCTGCAGGCCCTTCAAATACGCCACATAATATGTAATATCAATTCCGTTAAAGCCACAGTTGCCATTGACATCACCGGCGGCATAGAAGGGATCGGGCACCCCCGCGCATGGCGGGCTGCAATCGACTGGGGGCGGAGTGCCGCCCTTCAGATATGCGACCCCGTATGTGACATCGATGCCATTTGCCGAGCCATTGCCGTTGATATCTCCGGGGACGTAGACGCAGCCGCCGCCAGTGGCCGTATCCTGGACTGTCAGGATACCGTCCATGCCGGGGTGGATGGAACATACATAATGGAAATCACCGGGCGTACCGGAGTGGTATATGAAGAAATCACCGGGGTCGAGCGTCCCCGAATCCCAGGCATTGGATGACGTATCGATCGTAGTGTGTTGCATGGCACCGAAATTGAGCCATCTAACATTTTCTCCCATCATGATAGTGAGCGTGGCGGGGTCGAAATCATTGTCGATAATCCTGATATCGTGGGCCACACTGTCGGGGCGGCCTACCACTATGGTTCCCTTCATGAGAAGCGGATGCATGTCACAGTGGTAGTGAAACACTCCCTCGTTGGCGAACGTGAAATGGAACGTCTGGCCGGGGTCCAGGCTGTCGGAATCCCAAAGGCCGATATCAGACGTGGTGGTGTGGACGCGGATTCCGTTATTCATCCACTGGACGGTTTGGCCGGGCTGGATCTGCAACACTGCGGGGCTAAAGAAGTATTCGCCGATGCTGATCTCAACATCGGCCGGCGCCACCACCGTGATAGTATCCCTCATCGAGGGGTGGATGGCACAATGATATGGAAAGGAACCGGGGTTGTTGAATGCGAATATGTAGGATTGTCCGAAATTCAATGTCGGTGAGCTCCAGACGCCATTATCGCTGGTGCTGGTGTGGGGCACACCATCATTGTTGGTCCAGCGGACAGAGTCACCTTGTGCAATTGTTATACCGACCGGCACGAAATCGAATCCGCTGATAGATATGTTGTGTATGGCCGAGCGGCCTGCCGCCGGAAGCAAAAACATAATTTCCAATAATACTACCGTAACTCTGGACAGCATAATGCCTCCTTTAGGGAGTTGGTGTGGCTGGTTTATCGACAAAACATTAAAATCTTAAATCGAAAGGAAATCCGTTTCTCAAGGGTGGAAAACGCACACCGCATCAGTGATTATGAAATTAAAACTCATAATCATTAGCTTATGGTTCCGATAATTAGTGGCCCGGTATGGGTCGTTCTTTTTATGGGAGCATTTTACTATTTGCGGGAAAATTCGTACATGGCGATTGCGGCCGAGACAGCGGCGTTCAACGATTCCGCGCCCCCGGGCATCGGAATGGTCAACCTGACATCGGAAACCGCAGCCAATTCGGGGCTGATCCCGGTGGCCTCCGCACCCACAATCAGGGCAAACCTGGATGGCAGCCTGAGCGATAACGGGACCTCCCCGCCTTTCGGAACGAGGGCATAAAACTTATGGGATGGCTTAAAAGTGGAGATTATTTCCTCGGCCGTGACGTGTCCAGCCAGGGCGATATGGAATAAAGCGCCCTGCGTGGCGCGAACCACTTTGGGGTTGTAGATATCGGTCGATCCGACCGAAGAGATGATGCCGCCAAAACCGAAAGCCTGGGCGCTGCGAATGATCGTTCCGAGGTTCCCCGGGTCCGCTATCTGGTCAGCTATCAATATCCTGGGTTTCGAGGCTACTTGCGGCAAATCTCTTGCGGGGATTCGGGTCACGGCCATGACTCCCTGAGGGGACTCGGTGGCCGCTATATGCTCGAATATTTTCCTGGTTACCCGGTGAACTATCATTCGCCTCGCCATGGCCTGGCTTATGATCGCGGCCACCTGGGTGTCTTTTTCGGCCTCGGCCGAGACGATAAGCGATTCGGCCTGCCACCCCGATTTAAGGAGCTCGGTCACCGGATGGATCCCCTCGACCAGAAACAGCCCGAGCTTCTTACGGTATTTCAAATGAGCCAGTGAGGCTGCTTTTTTAATTTCGCTCTGTGTCATACCCTTGATTTGACGGCCTTTATCCCTTAACTTAGCGCCATGCCAATGATGCGGAAAATTGCGCGGCCACTATCCATACTGCTTTTGGTCTGCGCTTCGTCCCTATCGGGCAGTGGTATTCTATCAGAGAAGATAATAATAAGACCGCGTCTCAGTCCACTGGAAACAACCCTGTCGCAGGCCGATTACGGCGCCGAGCCGGGGGTGGGCCTGGCGGTATCAGGAGGCGGAGCGCGCGGCCTGGCGCTTATCGGCGTGCTCAAGGTGCTCAACAGCAACAGTATCCGGATAAATTTTATCTCCGGTGTCTCGATGGGTGGCATAGTGGGAGGGCTTTTCGCCTGCGGCTATACCCCCGAGGAGATCGAAGCCATCGCCTACCGGGTCGACTGGAGCGAGATTCTCTCTCAGAGCCCGCTTCGGAAATCTCTACTGACAACCCAGAAAGGCCAATCGGAAAAAAGCCTTTTTGCGGTTCGCTTTCAGGGATGGAAGCCGGTCATCCCAATAGGCATGACCTCGGCGCAGAAGCTCAATCAACTGCTCGAAAGCCTCACCTCGCGGGCAGGTATTCGCCCCAATATCAGCTTTGATTACTTGAATCCACCGGTTAGAATAGTCTGCACCGACTTACTGACAGGCAGCCGCGTAGTTCTATCATCAGGCAACCTGGGCGAAGCCATGCGGGCCAGCATGGCTATCCCGGTAGCTTTCACGCCGGTAGAGATGAATGGCAGATTGCTTGTCGACGGTGGCCTTGTTGACCCGATACCGACCGATATCGTAAAGGAGGCCGGGGTCTACCCGGTGATAGCCGTCGATATGACATCAGACCTGCGGCCAGCCTCGCAAATCGGGGACATTGTCGATATCGCCGATCAAACCACAACCATTATGACGATGGACAGAAAGCGCCTATCGCTGGCGCAGGCCGACCTGGTCATCACCCCCGACCTGACCGGATTCACCAACACCAATTTTTCCAGGATCGACAGCCTCATAAGGGTTGGAGAGGCTGCAGCCAAAGCCTCGATACCAACGATAAAGAAGATGTTGGAGGCCGATTCTCGCAAAAACGGGGACAAACCGGAATTTATGGTTTCGCGCAGCGAGATCAGTGATCTCTCCAACATGCCCAGGACTTTCTTCGCCTCTGTTTTCGAAAAGCGGGAGACCATGACGCCAAACCTGATCGAGGACAATCTCAGGAGGGCATTCGAATCGGGTTATTTATCGGAGGCATGGGCGGAGATATTGCCGGAAAGTTCGGCCTGCTCCATAGTCTATCACTTGAAAGACAACCCCCGAGTCGATGCTGTAAAATTCGAGGGCACGACGCTGTTCGAGAATAGAGAACTGTATGGTCTGGTGGAAACGAAGGCCGGCATGGTCCTGAATACAAAAACCGTCGCCGAAGATCGCAAACGGATCGAGGATCTATATATAAGAAAGGGGTATAGCCTGGTAAGGGTTGGGAGCGATTTCGATCAGGCTGACGGCGCTCTCAATTTTCATGTCGACGAAGGCCGGATTATCGACATCGGCATCGAGGGGGCAAAAAGAACCCGCAGGTGGGCTATCCTTCGCCATATCCCTTTCAAGAGCGGCGATGTTTTCATTAGGGAGAAAGGAGAGCGGGCCATAGACGACCTTTATGGTACGGGGCTTTTTGAAACCGCCAAGTTGATCGCCATGCCCGAATCATCCGGAATCAAGCTGGCCGTAAAGGTCGTGGAAAAGCCATATAATTATGTCAGGGGGGGCGCCAGGTTCGACCTGGAATACAAGTCGATGGCCTTTGTCGACCTGGTGGCGGATAACATTTTTGGCGGCGGACAGGAGATATATCTTTCGACCGTTATAGGTGAAAAAAGGCGCAGCCTGGCGCTCCATATGCAATCAGACAGGTTATTTAAGACGCTTTTTACGAATTCGCTGTCGATCGACTACGCTGAACTGAAGCGCAATCATTATATAAACCACAAGTATTTCGGCTACTACAAGTTGATATCGCATGGAGGCGAGCTGACCCCCGGCCGGCAGATTCCGCAGTTGGGAACAATCTATCTGCTCGGACTCATCAGGCATATAGGGTGGAGCGAGCCGGGACATGATGACAGGCAGGAGTTCAACAAGCTGGCGCTCGGGGCCAGATCAATTGTCGACACACGGGATGCGATATCGTTCCCGGAGACAGGCAAGTGTCATCTTTTCGAACTGCAATTTGCGAGCGACACGCGCGATGAGAAAACAGCTTATACCCGAGTCGTCACTTCAATCGAGGCCTATTACCGCCTGACAAAAAGGCTCAATTTTCATCCCCGGCTAATGGTGGGGGCCTCCAGCAGCATCATGCCGTATTTCGATGAATTCTCGCTCGGCGGATTGGGAAGCTTCCTGGGCCTGCATGAGGACGAATACTTGGGTGACAAAACCATCCAGGGCTCGATCGAATTGAGGAATAAAATCGGCGACAGGTTTTATGTCATGGCCAGTTACAACATCGGTGACATCTGGAGCAAGCTCGAGAGCATAAAATTTTCGCAGCTTCGCCACGGTGGCGGCATCGGCATGGGGCTGAAAACACCTGTCGGGCCGATCCAGGGATGGTATGGCAGGACCGATAAGGGCCTGGACGCATTCTACCTCGATATAGGGTACGATTGGTAGGCGGCCGGGACGGGGTAATTTTATATATCAGCCGGCTGATTTGAGAATTCTTGGCCGCCGGTTGAATATTGTATCACCCATGACTACTATGAAGACTCCGACCACAACCATGAGACTTCCCACGATGCTGAGGATATCAAACGTTTCGCCGTAAAAAACATTGCCCAAGATCAAGGCCACAACCGGAGTGATAAATGCGATCGTGGCAAGCTTGGTTGTTTCCATTCTTTTCAATATAAAAAAATACAGGGTGAAAGTCAGCGAGGTACCCAGAATCCCAAGGTAGAAGAGGGAGCCGACCGTCTTAATATCAAACCGATATTGCGAAATGGATTCGAATGCGAATCCAAACAGTGAAAGCGCGATGGCGCCGATGAAGGACTGGAATGCCGTCATCGGCACCGGATCGATGTCACGAAAATGCCTCTTGGAATATACGGTGCCGGCAGCCGAAAAGAATGACGAGAAACTTACGGCTGCCATGCCGAGCATTCCGATGAGACCTTTGGCGCCGAGGTTATCGGCGAAAATCAGCACGATACCGGCAAAACCTACCGCCATGCCAAAGACCTTCAGAATTGTCAGCCTCTCACCCTCGACGAAAAAATGCGCCAGGACGGCCACGAAAAACGGCATGGTGGCAAACAGGACCGCTGCCATTCCAGATTCGACATATTGGGTACCCCAATAGACCAATCCGTATGGAATGGGATAAATCATGAACGCCGCAAGCGCCACCTTGCGCAACTTGCCATCGAATGAAAAATCGAATTTGCCGGTGAGAGCCGAAAGCGCAAAGAGGAAGGCAGCCGCTATGGCGAACCTAAAACCTGCGCCCAGGAAAGGCGGTGAGCCCTCCAGGCCGATCTTTATGGCCAGCCAGGTCGATCCCCATATCAGGCAGAGGATGACGAAGATCAGTGAATTCAACATCGAGGAAAATCGGCCCCGTTACTTCCATATCGTCTTCAGGAAATCGTCCATGATGCCGTTGGCGATGAACATCTCTATTGCTTCCGATGTCGAATCCTTGTCCATCCCCCAGATGGCTATTTTGGAATCGGCGAAATCCTTGTTGAGTTGGATAAAATATCGGTTATCCTTCGATAGGTATACCGGAAGCCTTTCGACCAGCTCATTTGAGACGGCGTTCACGCCAGGTCCGCCAACCGCGATCGTAGGGCAAACCTGGATAATTTTATCATGACGGTAGAGTGTATCAGTAATTACGAGGCACTTTCTGAAAGGGTGATTTCCAAAGTTCGGAGACGATTCGATGGCCGCCTTGAGTCTGTAGGCCAAGGGGCGATCGGATTCCTCCGGCCCCAGATCGGTACCGACGACTATCAATATGCTTTGGTTAACATCAAGCTGCATTGTCTATACATATAAGCAAATTCGCGAATCGTCAACCCGATTTTAACTGCAATTTCGCGTTCCCGCGGCCCCCTGCCGAACCCGATAACAAATTGGGGCCCAACGGGTTGGGCTCCAATTGTTGAAATCGAGGTGGACGTTGGAAGGCTTCTTACCTTGGCATTCTATTGAGCTGATTCCTTATCTCCATGTCCTCGGGATGGCGGCTGGTCCAATCGATCATCAGATCGCGGGCCTTTTCGTACTTGCCCATGTGGTAATTCAAGTCGCGGTAAAGCCTGAAGGCGATGGCGTTATTCGGCTGAAGCTCATAGGCGATTTTATAGCGCTCAAGCGCCTTGTCGAGATTATTGGCGTGGAAATACAATACCCCAAGGAATTGATGATAAAGTATGACCATCGGCCAGGCGTCCGCCGCGGCCTTGAGATTGGCAATCCCCATCGCTTGAACTGAGTCGACCTTGGCTGAATCACCCAAAGCCCTGTAAATATCCTGCATATCCATGTATGTCTGGTGGTAGAAGGGCAGTTTTTCGATACTCATCCGGAGGATTTCAAGAGCGCGGGTGGTGTCTCCTGCCTTGGCATAAGCGTCGGCCAATTCCGAAAATCTCTCGGGGAAAGTGGTGGTCAAACCTACATTATTTTCATCTTTGAACGCATCCACGTCGCCGAGGCCCCTGTATTTATAGACTTGCGTGATGAGCGAATCGGTGGCCGGGATATCGAGCCGGGGCTTGGATGTATCGGGATCGACCTCGAGGACAATCCCCTTTCGTATGAGTCGCTCGGACAGGCTCCAGCGGTTCGACGTTGGCACCGAACCGGAGAAATAGACCGGCACCTGATCGAGGTTTGATATTACGATCTGTTCAATCATCTGGTCCTGGACCCTGATGATCTGCCCGCTGCGCGGATCCTGTTCGGCGGTCAGGTAGCGCCATTGCTTCCTGACCTTATCGTAATATTTCTTGTCGGGGCGATAATATATGATCGAGCCCCTGCGGCCGGCGGGTATCCAGGTAATCTGATCATCCTCAAGCTCCAACCTGATCCCCATCTGGTGTTTCAACTGCAGGATGTACCAGTCGGTGTTGAGCAGGCTCAGGTTGACAATCCTGACATCATTGCGGACGCGTTCCACCTCCTGCAGGTACCAGAGAGGAAAAGTGTCGTTGTCGCCGTTTGTGAAGATGATGGAATTGGGCTTGCAGGAATTCAGGATGTTGTAGGCGTAGTCGGCGGGCGCATAGTCTTTGGCCCGATTGTGAATTTTATAATGAGCCCTGGCCGGGTTGAGCGGTATCAGCAGCAAGACCAGACCCACGATCCCAAAGACTAAGTATTTAAGCCAATTCCTGCTGTTGTCTTTCGAATATCGAATCCCATTGCCCAGCAAATACATCAGGGCCGACATGCCCGTGCCAATCATAATGGCGAACACCACGAAAGCCGGCGTGTAGAAATAATCGCGTTCCCTGACTTCGAGCTGGATGAGCTGGCCGGGATTATTAGGATCCGGGCGGGTGCCATCGGAGAAATTTAGGTACAAAATCATGAGCACCGAGCCGATGAAAAATATCATGAAGAGGAGGATGGCCGGATGGAGCTTGCTGTTCTTATAGGCATAGTAGGCCCCCGCAGCCAGGCCAAAAGTTCCAAGCCCGAGGATGAGATACGGGAGGGTCCCGAATCCATCGAAGACACGACGAGGCAAAAACTTATTGATTCTGGTTGAGGCATATTGATCCCAGAAATATCCCCCAAAACCCATGTTTTCGTAGCGGCCGATCTGGCTGCTCCATTGGGCGCGACGGTAGAGCATCCTGGCGATCATCGATTCCTGGCCGTATTGCTTTCGCTCGAGGTATGATTCAAAACGCCCCAGGCTTGACGGATCGTTTTCGTTTATGGCCGGATGCTGGGCCGCCCGGACCGGTATGTAGACGTGGGTAGAGTAGCCGACTATCGCGGCCGCGAAAAGAGCAAACGCCAGGTGATAGTCGGCCGATTTGAATCTGGGGAGTTTGATTTTGGTGAGGGCCGCTAAGCCGGAATATGCAAGTCCGGCAAACATCAGGAATACCCAAATCCAATAGGAATTGTCCTCGACCCACGGGATCATCATGCTCAGCCAGAAGTAGGCGGGAACAGCTATGGAAAACAGGATAGCCCAGGTAATCCAGAACATCGGATCCTTCAGCTTGCTGGTATCGATAATAACGAAATACAAGAACAGGGCCGGCACCACCAGGAATACCGTGAGATGGATGCCGATCGAGAGAAATAGCAGATAGGTGATCAAGATAAGAAGCTTGTCGGAGCCGTTGATTTCTTTGTCATCGGCCCACCTGATAGCCAGATATATTATCAGCACCATGAGGAGCATCGCCATACCGTAGACCTCGGTTTCGACAGCGTTGAACCAGAAGGTGCTGGAAAAAGCCAGTAACATCGACCCGGCAAAGGCGCCGATTCTGATACCAATCTGGCCGAGCCAGGGGGTATCACCGCCGCCAAAGGGCAGTTTTCGGGATACCCGGACAATGACCAGGAACGCTACCATAACCGTGAAAGCCGACGAAAGGACCGAGATGAAGTTGGTTCTCATGGCGATATTATCAAATAAGCCGAGCTCAATGAAAAACCTTCCGATTATGACGAAAAATGGAGTGCCGGGGGGATGTGGGACTCCCAGAATGTTGGCGCTGGCGATGAATTCGCCGCAGTCCCAAAATGAGAGGGTGGGAGCCATGGTTTTGAAAAAGACGATAAACGGTATGAGAAAACTTAAGCCCCCCAGAAGGATCGAAACGATCCTCACAACCCTATTATGGTTTTCAACTTGATTGATCTGGTACCTCCTTAAAATTAATTAAGTAAACAAGATATTCGACCGGCCTGCCTTTGTCAATTTCAAATTGGGGCTTAAGGTCGGCCTTACCCCTGTCGAAATAAATATATACAAACTATAAGCAAGGAGGCGGTATGCTCGCGTGGTGCGCAATCTTATTCGCTCTCGGGATTCTGGCATTCCTCGATACCATCTACAATTACGGGGAAATTTTCAGACGGGTCAACTCGGTGGTATTTATGTTGGTTTCGCTGGGTCTTTTGGTCAGAACCAGCATGAAAATGAAAATGCGCCGAATTGAAGGATTGATTTCCAAGGTCGATGACCTTGAGGGTCAACTTGCCCGATACAAAGCAGGAGCTACCGAGCCCGGGAAACACAAGGAAAGGGAAGCGGTCCGCTAGCCCACCTTACCCGGAGTCGTTAGTTGTCTGAGTCTCTGCCTGGCGATTTCGGTCACCGGGCCGTCCGGGTAAAGCTCGAGTATTTTATTATAGGCCGCCATGGCCTCGCCCTGGGTCTCCGGCCGTAGGCGAAGAAGATCCCCTATCTCCAGGTAGGCCCGGTCGGTATAAAGACCATCCGGGTATTTATCAATGTATTTCCTGAGGACGTCCACCCCCCTTGCGGCATCATTTCCCGCCGCAAATGATATCCCCGAATAAAAAAGAGACTGCTCCGCGATCGGAGATGCGGCCAATAAAGGATTGGCCAGAATCTCCGCGGCCTGGATCGGATTGCCGGTCAGGCGAGCCTTCATGGCCTCGGCGAAAGGAGCAAGGGAACCTGAGTCGGCCTCCTCCCCGCCGGCCAGGGAAATAACATCTATTCTCATGAGAGCGTCATTGGAGTAAGCGGAATTGGGGTACTGCCGAACCATTTTTCTAAAAATCTCATCGGCCTTTTTAAAATCTCCCGAGTAAAATCGAATTTCTCCCATAAGGAAGAATGCCTTCTCGATATTCGGGTCGGGGATGGGGGACGTGGCCACAGTTGTCAGGAGTTGCTCGGCCTGGCCATATTCATTTTTCCTGATATGACAGACCGACATCTCAATCCTGGCCCTGTTTGCCATGACGGGATCTTTGGCATCCTGTAGCATTGCGGTCCAGACGGCCATGGCAGAGTCGCAATCCCTCCAATGCTCGGCGTATATCAATCCACTGGTGAAACCGGCCTCATCCTTGACCGCGAAATCTATCGAATTCGAGGACAGGGTTCGATAATTGCGCAGGGCTTCTTCGTATTGACCGGCGGCCAACTGGGCTCTGGCCTTGGTCAGCAGCGCTATTTCGGCAAAGCTCTTCTTTTTGGAGACCCTGAAATATTCATCGATAGCGCTGATGGCGGTGCCATAGGCCTTGGAGTCGTGAGCGCGGGTAGCGAAACGGATCAGCGACTGGCCATCGTCGTTGAGCCGCGAACCGATCGTCTTGTAGCAATCGAGCGCTTTATCCATCTGGCCAAGCTTGATATAAAGATCGCCAAGTATCTCATAAAGCTCGGTTCGTCCCGTGGATTCTCCGAGCCTTGAATTGATAATTTTGATTATTTCCCGGGAGTCCTCCGAGTCCTCGACAAGTCCCCTGATCCTGGTGGAAACAAAGCCGATCCGTTCCGGGGCCTCGTAAAGCTGTATGATGTATTCGTCGATGGCTTTGGCATAATCGCGTTGGGTTTCATAAATGCCGGCAAGCTCCGGCGAGAAGAGGGAGGCCTTGTTTAGATTCCTTCGGCCAAGCAGAAAGATGCCAATCGCGGAATCATAAAGCCCATATCGTAGTTGGGTGTCGGCGACATACCTGTATGCCATCTCGTTACCTCGCCCGACCTCGACGGCTTGCCTCCAGAGCGTATCGGCGCCGGCCTCATCGTTTTGAAGGAAACGGGCCTCGCCCAGGTCGCCGATAAGGATGGGATTCTTAGGGTCCTTAACCAGCGCCTTTCTTATTAGCTCCTCAAGCTGGGGATACATCTTGGCCAGCCTGAAAGCCTGCTTGTAGAGATCGATAATGCGGGGGTCATCTCCATGGCTTAGGCTCAGGCGATCGAGGAAATCGATGGCGCGGACATATTCGCCGGCCCTGATCATGCTGCCGGCAATGCGGAGTCCGTCGTTAATCTGGTCGTTCTGGGGATTGTTGAAGACGCCCTGGGCACCAGATTCCGCTGAGATCAGAAGCGCTGCCGATAAGGCGATTAGCAGGATGGCGGCGGCCTTATTCTTTTTCAATCTTATCCCCTTGATTCTGGAATGATTTGAAATAAGCCCTGATTAGCTTTTCGTACTGCCTGGGGTATTCCTCCTCCAGCGCCTTTCTTATCATTTCCGAGATCCAGGCGTCCTGGCCGGTAAAATCCTCGGGCAGAGTCGGGCTTCTGCGCATAACATCGATGCCCTGCTCGGATTGACGTTTTTTGGAGTATTCTCGCCGATTCACCGATTTTTGGGCGTCAAGAAGGCGCGAGAGTATATTTTCCTGACGTTCAATTGTCTTTTGATTGATGTTTGAGCGCCGCAGGTCCTCGACCACCTTCTTCATTTCCTCGCCGAGCTGGTCGAGGCGGCCAAGCATCTCCCCCCGCTTGCCGAATTCGTCGTTCATTTCATCGAGCTGATTGCGCAGCATCTCTTGCTGGGCAGCCAATTGCTGAAGCGCCTGCTGCTGCCCCATACTCATCGGCATGCCGGTCTGGGGCATCAGCATCATGGTCTGGCTGTTTATACCCTGTTGCATCTGGGTCATCTGTTGCATCTGCTGCATCATCTCCTGCATGCCCGATCCGGAGCTTGAGCTCGTGGCGTTGTCGCGGGCCTGGAGCAGGAGATAGACGGTCTTGTTGAGATTCGACATGGCCGACTGCTCGCTTTGCATGGCGCCCTGGGCAAAACGCTTGTCGAGATGGCCGACGGCATCGTTCATGTCAGAGAGAGTAAGACCCATGAGCCTCATGAGGGCGATATTGATAAATACCGATTCCTTGGAAAGGTCCGATAGAAAATCGGCTACGCGCGACGATGCCCCTGCGATATTGAGCTGGTTCGACGCCATCGCGCGAAGGCCGTCGCCGGTTTGCTGATATGACCTGGTGGAATCAAGCAGGTTCTCCTGGCGGTCGGAGAGGTAGAGCAGGTCCCCGGCGGCCTTCTGCATCTTGCGCGCGATCTCGCTCTTCTGCTGATCCTGCATGGCCTTCTGGGCCGCCTTGAGGGCGCCGGCCATGTCTGAAAGTTTACGTCTGAGCTTTTTCCCCTGGCTCTTGCAGGAACCGCCGTTGTTATTCTTCATGCCCTCCTGCATCTGCTGGAACTGCTGTGGGACCTGCGGGTCGTTGACCTGTTCCTCGGCGGCCTGTTCCTCGGGCGCGGGGATCATATTGGCCTCTTGATCCATCTCCTGGAGCTGGCTGAACTGGTCTTTAAGGACGTCGAACTCATTGGAGGCGTTTTTCTGCGGCTGAAGATTTTTCGCCAGCGACGATGAATCCTGGGCGCCCTCGACCGCCTCGTTGATATTCTCCTGCTCCTGCTCAATCTTCTCGGCCAGTTGCACGAGCATGTCCATCTTCTGCTCTATGGCCAGTTTCTGGAGAAGCGCCAGGGTCCGGTCGAGGTTTTCCAGCATCTGCTGAGAGGTCATCTGAAATTGTTCCAGGGCCTTCTTTAGCTCGTTGGGATCCATATTTTGGATCGCCTCCTGGAGTTTCTTCATGGCATCTTTTAGCTCAGGCGGCGCCACCTCCTCCATAAGGCGTTGGATTTCCTGCATCTTCTCGGCAATCTCCTCGCCGATGAGGCGGTTTTCCTCGAGCTTATCGAGGTTCTGCTGCATCTCCCGAGAGAGTTTCTCGAGCTCCTTGGCCAGGGCATCTTGCTTTTCAAGGACCTGCCTGGCCTCCTGCTGCTTCTCCCAATTGACGTCGGACGCCTTGAGCATTTCGCGGGAGACGTCATCTATTTTTTTCTGAAGTTCCTTCTGGTCCTTGAGAGCCTCCTCGAGGGTTTCCATTTGCTCATCCTGCGAGCCTTGCACGTCAGCGAGAATTTCATCGAGGTTTGGCAGACGGGCGCTGAAGACCTTGCTCTTGGACCATTTCGGCCCGGAGACGATATCATTATCACTGACCTCGCAGAAGTAGTAGACCATATCACCCGGAAGCGGATTCAGGCTCTGCATATTCCAGGTATGCGCGATCACCTGATCGAGCCCGCCGGCGTCGGGGATTCCGAGTGGCTGTTTGACCGGCTCGGTCTGCTGGCCCTCCGACACTACCCAGTAAACCAGGTTAAGCTTGCCGAATCCGTAATCGTCCGAGACAGCAATTTCAAGCGGCAGCGTGATATGCTCGTCGAGATCGACATCGGCGTTGGGGAAACGGATATTGATTGTCGGCGGATAATCCTCAACCGCCTGTATGTCGTACCAGATTGGCTCGGGATTAACCCGCGAGGATTGGTCGACCAGGCCGATAGTGTAGCGGATATTATCCCTGACGGTGAACTGACCGGTGATGTGATCGCCGTCCACAGTAAGCGGGACGGTGCTCGAGTCGGCATAGAGTTGAAACGCTTTCAGGAGCGGCTTATTGGCCCTGGCCTCGACCGAAACCCTGGTTCCCTTGAGCGCCGTGACATTACCGTCGTTGGGATTGCCGCGGGCATCCGGCATGCCGGCGTAATCGGGATAATCAAACGTCAGGTTAATGTCAGTCAGCCGGGGTGGATCGACAATGTCGAGATGGACTCGCTGCGACTGGACGCCACCGGATTTGGCGTAGAGCTCGAGCGAGCGCTTTATTTTCTTGAAAGTATAGGTGAACGCCGCCCGTGACAGGCTCTCGGGCTTTGCCATCGGCTCGGAGGCCCAACTGCCATCTTCAAATTTATAGT
>Ga0315293_10003387_pt1 | contig 15348 bp, 17 predicted proteins | sample YL17G13_20_MG_FD_203071 | JGI IMG/M metagenome (GOLD analysis project Ga0315293, IMG submission 203071) | Sediment microbial communities from Yellowstone Lake, YNP, Wyoming, USA - YL17G13_20 | ecosystem: Environmental > Aquatic > Freshwater > Lake > Sediment | place: USA: Wyoming | collected...
GTGGTCGGCGCGGCCGCGGTGGTCTCGTCGCCGCTGTCCCCGGGTGATGCCGAAAGCAGCTCGTCGGCCAGCGCGATGGCCTCTTCGCATGCTTCCTCGGTACCCGAGACGGCGACGACGAGGTCATTGGGGCGTACGTCGAACGTCCCCAGCCCGGCTCCGGCGAGATTCTCGACGTTGGTGGCCGAGGCCATCACCACCGACGCGGCCTCGATGCCAGGGATCGACGTCACCTGAGCCGACACCGTCATCAGGGAGACCGAGTCCTTGTAGAGGTTGGGGTAGAACCGTGAACTCGTACTCATGCGGCCGCCTTGTGATCTTCAGAGGGGGAATCCGGATGGGCCGGTCGTCGAAAGCTGCTCGTCGACAACCCGGTTCGACGCACAGCGGTCAGGAAGTGGCGGCCAGGAAACGATCGGAGTCCGACACCCAGCCGAAGATGGCGCCCTGAGCCTTGATCATCTCGAGGCCGACGCGCTGGAACTCCGGGAAGTAGGACGCCACGCCGTCGCTGAGCACCACGCATTCGTAGCCGCGGTCGTTGGCCTCGCGCACGGTGGTGTGCACACAGACCTCGAGGGTCACTCCGCACACCACCAGGGTCTTGATTCCGCGGTCGAACAGGATCTGCTGGAGGTCGGTGGCGTGGAAGGAGCCCTTGCCCGGCTTGTCGATCACCGGCTCGCCCTCGATGGGATACAGCTGATGGATGATGTCGTGGCCCTGCTCGCCGCGGACCAGGATGCGGCCCATCGGGCCGTCCTCGCCGATGAACGTCTTACCGCCTCGGGTCAGCTTCGCCGGCGGGCAGTCGCTTAGGTCGGCCCGGTGACCTTCCCTCGTGTGGACGACGAACATGCCGACCTCGCGAGCACGCTCGAGGACGCGCTGGATCGGCTCCACCGCGGCCAGCAGCAGCGAGGTGTCGTTGCCGAGCGCCTCACCGAATCCACCGGGAAGGACGAAATCGCGCTGCATGTCGATGATGACGAGAGCGGTGGTGCCGATCTCGAAATCCAGCGGGAAGGGTTCTGCGTCAATCGTGGGCATCCAAGGTCCTCTTCAAGCAGGCGCCGCAATTCGTGGGCGCGTCCGATGTCACCGTCGTTCTCCCACTACGTATCAGATCAGCAGCACGCCGAGTGCAGGTTTGGGGAGAATCGAGATTGCGCGACAAGAACTCTCCGTGAACGCCGCATGGATGCGCCTTAAACGATCAGCGTCGAGAGCCGAGTTGGATCCAACGCCTGGCCTCCGGCGACTCCAGCACACAACCTCACCGACCAACGAGACAACCAATCCGCTTGCCAACCGGCAGCGGCTTGACATAGGACAAACGGATGGCCATTCGCGTCGTCCACATCGGAACGGGAAACGTGGGCCGACTGGCCCTCGCCGAGTTGATCAGCAACCAGGCCTTCGAATTGACCGGGCTGTGCGTATCCACGCCGGCCAAGGTCGGCAAGGACGCCGGCGAACTGGCCGGTATGAACGTCACCACCGGCATCACCGCCACCGACGACCTCGATGCGCTGCTGGCCACCTATCCGGAGTGCGCGGTGTACTGCGCGATGGGCGACACCCGGATGGTGGAGGCCATGGGTGATGTGCGGCGGATTCTCGCAACGGGCGTCAACGTGGTGGGCTCGGCGCCGGGGGTACTGCAGTACCCCTGGCATGTCATGCCGGATAAGTACATCGAGCCTCTCGAAGTTGCTGGGCGGCAGGGTAATTCGAGTATCTACATCAACGGTGTGGATCCCGGGTTTATCACCGACCTGATTCCGCTGGCGTTCGCCAGCACCTGTGCGCGAATCGAGCAGGTGCGCTGCATGGAGATCGCCGACTACGCCACCTACGACGGCGCCACCGTGATGTTCGACGTGATGGGGTTCGGCAAGCCGCTCGACGAGGTGCCGATGCTGTTCCAGCCCGGCGTGCTCTCAGTGGCGTGGGGCAGCGCGATCCGGCAACTGGCGGCCGGGCTGAAGATCGAGATCGACTCGATCACCGAGAGCTACGAGCGCGAACCAGCGCCGGAGCCGTTCGAGATCGCCGCCGGCCATATTCCCCGGGGCGGAGTCGCGGCGGTGCGCTTTCAGATCAACGGCATCGTGGACGGCCACCCCGCGATCGTCGTCGAGCATGTGACCCGGCTGCGCGGGGACCTCCGGCCCGACTGGGCCCAGCCCGCCCAGCCCGGCGGCTCCTATCGCGTCGAGATCACCGGCGAGCCGTCCTATGCCGTGAACATCTGTCCCACCAGTCGCTTCGGCGACCACAATCACGCGGCCATCGCGGGGGCGGCGGCTCGCATCGTGAATGCCATCCCGGCGGTGATCGCCGCGCCGCCGGGGATCCGCACCACCCTCGACCTTCCCCTGGTCTCGGACGTCGGGGTGTATTGCGCTGCACCGGTTCGGGCGGCCCCGGAGTGAACGGTTCAGTCGGGTAACTCAGGGCCTCAATCCGCGCCCCAGGACTGCCCCTGGAAACCCGCCGAACCCGCCGTTGACGAACTGCGACAGGCACTGGGCTCGCAACACCTCGCTCCCGACACTGCAGTTGAGCAACGCGGTCTGATCCGGTGCCGATCCCAGCACGCGTGGCGGACGATGCGGAATGCTGCAGATGTCGGCGTAGGGATCAAGCGGTGTTATGCCGTTGTAGCAGGGCGCCGACGGCGCCTCACCGGGGCGCGCCGACGCCACCGGAGCCGCCACGAGAGTGCCTGCGAGAAGACCCGCCGCCGCTGCAACGGCACTGAGGGCTGCCAGGGTTGTTATGCGAAGAGTGGCCATAGCGAACACCCCTTCATCTACAACGCTCTACGTTGGGCGCACTGACAACGCTACTCCCCTGAGCGAGGACGGATGGCGGCCCAGATACTGGTGGCCTGTGCGGGTTTCCTGCTTGCCGTCCTCTGGATTGACCTGATCTTCGACACCCAGATCAGACTTCGCGCCCACGGCGGCGAACCGGTCGAGGACGCGCTCGCCTCGGTTTCCGGCTATTACCGCCGGGCGACGACCACGTCGCGCCCCATGAGCACGTTGATCGCACTGGTGATGGGAATCCTGTTGGCGACGCTGGCAGTTGAAGCGGTGCGTGGCGCACGACCCGGCTGGATGATGGCGCTGTCCGCTGCGCTGGCCGGCGGGCCGATTCTGCTTGCGTTGGTGCGCACGGTGCCCAACGCGGTACGTCTGGGCCGGCGGACCGATCTTCGGGCCGGGCAGATCCGGCTGGCCCGGGCGATCCTCCGCGACCACATCGGCTGCGCGGTGGGCATGCTCGCGTTTCTCGTGCTGTGGCTGGTTGCGGGTTAGACTGGAATTCAACTAGAACACGTTTCAGTTTTGGTCAGTGTCCAAGGAGCCGGTCATGCACACTTCCCTATGCGACGAACTCGGGATCGAGTTCCCCATCTTCGCCTTCACCCACTGCCGCGATGTCGTCGTGGCGGTGAGTAGGGCCGGTGGCTTCGGGGTCCTCGGGGCGGTCGGGTTCACCCCCGAACAGCTTGAGATCGAGTGCGCCTGGATCGACGAGCGCATCGGCGACCACCCCTACGGCGTCGACATCGTGATCCCCAACAAGTACGAGGGTATGAACACTGATTTGTCCGGCGAGGAACTCGCCGAGATGCTGAAAAAGATGGTGCCCCAGCAGCACCTCGACTTCGCCAAGAAAATCCTTGCCGACCACGGCGTGCCGACCGGTGACGCCGACTCGAATGCCCTGCAACTGCTCGGCTGGACCGAGGCGACGGCCACCCCGCAGGTCGAGGTGGCGCTACGGCATCCGAAGGTCAGCTTGATCGCCAACGCCCTGGGCACCCCGCCGGCCGAGATGATCGCCCACATCCACGCCTCCGGCCGGAAGGTCGCCGCACTGTGCGGCTCCCCCGCCCAGGCCCGCAAGCACGCCGAGGCCGACGTCGACATCATCATCGCCCAGGGTGGCGAGGGCGGTGGCCACTGCGGCGAGGTGGGGTCGATCGTGCTGTGGCCGCAGGTGGTCAAGGAGGTGGCTCCGCGTCCGGTGCTGGCGGCCGGCGGAATCGGCAGCGGCTACCAGATCGCGGCCGCCCTGGCGATGGGTTGCCAGGGGGCGTGGACCGGGTCGCAGTGGCTGATGGTCGAGGAAGCCGAGAACACCCCGGTGCAGCAGGCCGCCTACGCCAAGGCGAGCAGCCGGGACACCGTCCGCAGCCGTTCCTTCACCGGCAAGCCGTGCCGCATGTTGCGCAACGACTGGACCGAGGCCTGGGAGGCGGCGGGCAATCCCGAACCACTGGGGATGCCGTTGCAGTACATGGTGTCCGGGATGGCGGTGGCGGCTACCAGCAAGTACCCGGACGAGACGGTGGACGTGGCGTTCAACCCGGTCGGTCAGGTGGTCGGTCAGCTGAGCAAGGTGGAGAAGAGCGCTGCCGTCATCGAACGGTGGGTGCAGGAGTACCTGGAAGCCACCAGCCGCCTCAACGAACTCAACGAGGCGGCTGCCGCCGTCTGACGCCGGACCCGGTCAGCCGATCGGGTCGAACTGGCTCCCGTTGCCCCAGGCGCCGTTCCGCAGGAATCCGGGCTGCCAGCCGCGGTCACCGAGACACAGCATCGGCAGGCCGTCCGGAGACTGCGCCGCCGCCTGCGAACCTGGGCACGACGAACCCACCGCCTGGACGCCGTACAGGCGCGGGGAGATCACCCAGAAGCCGGTCCCCTCCGGCGGGCGGTCCATGCCGATGTAGGACAGGCCGGGAAGGAAGTGACACGCCAGGGCCTCCCCGCCCGGACCGCGACCGAAGATGAACCGGTCCCAGCGGAAGCACGGCGCGCTCAGAAAGGCGTCGTAGGCCATCCCTGGAACGTCACCGGGGTAGGAGGTCTGGGTCCCATCGGCGGTGGCCGCCGGGGCTGCCACCAACGCGCTGCCGACGACAGCGGTGGCGATCACGAGTTCGCGGAACATGCACAAGAGCCTAGCGGCTGGGCGTCGACCTGCTTGCCCAAACGGGCAGGGCCGAAAAATAGGCCCGCGGACCTCCTGCGCGGTCGGAGCCAGCAGAATCCGCTCATCGCCGGCGGTCTGGACCATGACGTCGGTGAAGGTGCCGGATGGGCACTGCCCGCCCACATACCGACGACGAATCGCACACCGGACGTAGTGCCGAAGCCGGCGATCCCCGGTGAAACCAGCCTTTGCGTGCGCACCCATGAGGGTCACGGGGGACCGATCCCCCGAAACGCCGCAGCGGGAGCACCACATTGAGCGTCCGAGATGGTTCGCTTGGGCTGTGATCATGGAACGCAGCCGGATGGCGGCCCGCAAGCACCGTCGCGCGGGAGTGGTTGTAACGGCGGCCGCACTGGCCTCCGGGGCGCTGATGACGGCCGGCCCGCCGGCCGCTGCCGAGCCGGCCAGCCCGACGACCACCACGGCAACCGGTTACCCCGCCGATGAGCACGGCTACGTCGATTCGGCCGCGCGGTGCGACGACGGTCAGTCGCTGATGGAGTTCGGCCGAACCTCGCGTGCCCTGGTGGCCATCTGCGTCGACTCCGACGGACACCTGGAGTACCGCGGGGTGAGGCTCAGCGACCAGGCGGCGCTGACCATGACCGCGAGCCGGGCGTCCAACGGCGGGGTCGTCGCCACCAATGACGGGGTGACCTACTCGCTGACCCCGGAGGTGTTCCTGGTGTCCGAGGGTGACACCGTGCTCCACCGGGAAACCTGGACCGACTTCCACCAGGCCCGCTTCGCACCGGGGGCCTCCACAGCGACCTCCTCAGCGACGTCCTCCGCAGCGACGTCCTCCGCAGCGACGTCCTCCGCAACCCCGACGGCCACGTCGTCGGCGTCCCCGACGACCTCCGTCAGCACCACGACGGTCACCCTGACCCCGACGACATCGAGCGCCCGCGGCTAGCTACGGCACCGTTTTTCTGCCAAGGGGCTCCCGTTCGGGGTTGCTGCGGTGGAGGGCATGCTGGTGCGGTCAAATGCCCAGTGGCCCATGGCGATACCATAACCGAATGAGCGAGTCGAACTGGATCCTGAGCCCCGATAACGGCGAACTGCGGATTCTCACCGGAGTCGACGGCCGCGCCGCGAAGATGGGCCACCGGCTGACCATCGCAATGCAGACCTGGCAAGCGACCGTGCGCTGGGCCGGCGGTAAGCCGGCGAGCGCCGAACTGACGGCGCAGGTCGACTCCCTGACGGTGCTCAGCGGTGAAGGCGGTCTCACCCCGCTTAGCGGGCCCGAGAAAGGTGTGGTCCGGTCCAATGCGCTGAAATCGCTGGATGCCAAGAAGTATCCCGAGATCCGCTTCGCCGCCGACGATATAGCGGAGACCGCGACCGGCTACCGGATGACCGGCACGGTCGAAATTCACGGGACCTCACGCCCCCAAGCGGTCGACGTGACGGTCACCGACACCGGCGACGGCGTGGCACTCTCGGCTCAGGTTCAACTGACGCAGAGCGACTTCGGCGTGAAGCCGTACTCACTGTTCATGGGTTCGTTGAAGGTGGCCGACGCGGTCACCATCGACTTCAGCGCAACACGCCCCAAGTAGCGGCGCCGCCGGTTCTACCAATTGATGACGACGGGGTCGCCGATGCCGACCTGGTTGAAGTACCACAGCGCATTGTCGGGGCTGAGGTTGATGCAGCCGTGGCTGACGTTGGCGTAACCCTGTGAGCCGACCGACCACGGCGCGGAGTGCACGTAGACCCCGCCCCAGGTGATCCGGACCGCGTCAGCCACCGTCAGCTTGTAGCCCTCGGGGTCTTCCAGCGGAATGCCGATGGTGCGGGAGTCCATCACGATGGACTTGTACTTCTCCAGCACGGTGAACGAGCCGACTGGCGTCGGATGCTTGGGTTTGCCCATCGACGCCGGCATCTGCCGCATCACCACCCCGTCGATGCTGACGGTGTAGGTGTGATTGGAGATGCTGCCCACGCCCAGCACGGTGGATCCGGTGCCGAAGCTGCGACGCTCTCCCCCGGCCAGCAGCGTGATCTGCGAGTGCGCCGGCCAGAAGTGGTCGGGCGTCCACTGGACGGTGGTGTCGTTGCGCCACTCGAACCGGCCCGTCATCTCGGTCGGTGAGGTGACTTTGATGGACTGCTCCGCCGCGGTCCGATTGGCAACCGGCCCGGTGAACCGGACGATGATCGGATGAGCGACGCCGACGGTCTGGCCGTTGATCGGCTGGACAGACGACACCGTGCCGGCGGTCATCGACAGGGGGATCGCCGCGCCGCTGGTCGGAGCCGTGGCAGCCATCGCGACGACTGCGATGCCCGCAGCGGCGAGTGCCCGTCGAAGTGCTCTGGCCATGGCTACCGTCGACTTCCCTGTCATGTTGTGGTGTGCAACGAATTTTAGTGTAGATGCTGGCGCTGTGCCGCAGGGCAATCTGTCGCCCACTGCTGTATTTCAGCGAAACCGCTTCCGGCGTTACAAAGCCCCGGCGATAGAGTCGCCGATATGAGCGATCACGGACACAACCACGATGTTCTCAACGATCTTCGCCCGCAGCACCGCGCGCTGCGCAAGGAGATTCCCGACGTCTACCGGGCTTTCAACGAGCTCAGCGGCGCCGCGATGGCCGACGGCGCACTGCCCACCACGGTGAAGGAACTGATGGCGATGGTCGTCGGGGTCGTGCACGGCTGCGACGGCTGCATCGCCTCGCACGCGCGCGGAGCCGCGGGGGCCGGGGCCACCACAGCCGAGGCCGCCGAGGCCATCGGCGTCGCGATCATGATGCACGGCGGCCCAGCGACAATCTACGGAGCCCGTGCCTATGCGGCCTTTTGCGAATTCGCCGCGGTCGAACCGCCGGCCTGAAGCCCGGCTCTACTTACCGGGCAGCCCGGAGACCATCGGGGTGTCCGCGCCGACCGGTCCGAGGCCGGCGGCGCCGCCCGGCGTGCCCAGCGGGGCGCCACGGCCCGGCAGCACCTCGGTGAAGAACGCGGCGTTGTCGGCGAGGAACTTCTGCTCGCTCGCGGGCAGCTCACCCTCGTAGAAGATGGCGTCGACCTCGCACAGCAACCGGCAGGCGCCGCAGTCGACGCACTCCTCGGGGTTGATGTACATCGAACGGTCGCCCTCGTAGATGCAGTCGACCGGGCACTCAGCGGCGCACGCCTTGTGCTTGACATCGACACATGCGGTGGTGATCACATAAGCCATGGCTGACACTCTATCTGTGACCGTCCGTATCAGACACGGGTCGAAGGCCCGCCACGCCGGGGACCAAAGTCCTCAAAATGCGGATCGTCAGCCGTACAGCTGGCCGGTGATGTCGATGAAACCGGTGATGTCGGACTTGTGATCGGTGACGTTGCGGCACTCCCCGTCGATCTCCAGGACACCGCGGCGGGGTACGTCAGGATGGCGGTAGTACACGGCGACCACGCCGTCCTTGGCAAGCGTGAAACCGCCAGGATGGTGCCCGGGCGGCAGGCCCTCCCGCCAGCCTCGTGCCTTCATGGCGCGGGCGATCTTGCGGAAGTAGGCGGGGGTCTCGGCGATCGTCGGGAGTTCGAAGTTCAGATCGGCGGTGCCCTTATAAGGCGGTTGCTCATCGGCCGTGCAGGTCGCCAGCAAATAGGTGCCGTTAGCCGCCCTGAACTCGCCCGCCGAGACGAATTGCCGGGCCGATTCGAGCACCTGCTGCCGGGACTGTGCATCGGTGAGCGGGGCAGCCACCGATTGTTGGACGGCCGGTCCGCGCAGGTCGTAGACCCGGTGCGCGACGACGAACGCCACTCCCAGGGTCAGCGACATCAGCAGGGTCCCGGCAAGCAGCAGTCTGGCCGGTCGTGACCGGAGATCGTTGCTGTTCACTCCCGGTAATGGTACCGGCGGTCCGGTTCAGCCGCCTTTGGCCAGGTTGATCTTCGCGCACGTACCCATCGTGGGTCGATAGCCGGGTGCCCGCGGCCCGCGGCAGCCGAACATCGCGACCACCCAGATAAGCCGAACTGCCTTTTCGCCGGATTTTCAGGCACAGTTGTTGTATGGATTCCGCACATCCACGCTCCAGGGGCCGCCGGACACGCCGACTTCCCGCCGTTCTGGCTGCGCTGACCCTGTTCGCCGGGCTGGTCGCCGCACCGGCGGTCGCCGAACCCGCGCCCCCGCCGGCACCCACGGCGCCGCTTGATCAATCGGCCCTCCTGGGCCGGGTGGTGCCCGGTCTGGTCGACATCAACACGACGCTGAGCTACCAGGGTGCGGCCGGCGCCGGCGCCGGCATCCTGCTCGACCCCAACGGTGACGTGCTGACCAATAACCACGTCATCGAGGGCGCAACCGAGATCAACGTCGTCAGCCTGGCCAACAGCACCTCCTACGCGGCGGACGTCATCGGCTTCGACCGCGCCAACGACATCGCGGTCATCCGCCTGCGCGGTGCGGGCGGGCTGCCGACCGCCAACCTCGGCACCTCATCAACGCTGGAGGTGGGCCAGCCGATTGCGGCCATCGGGAACTCCAACGGCACCGGCGGCGCCCCGAGCTTCGCGCCCGGGACGGTGACACAGCTGGGGGCATCGGTTCGCGCGTCCAACGAATCCGGCGGCGGATCCCGCGAACTGTATGACCTGATCCGGGTGGCCGCGGACATCCGGCCGGGCGACTCCGGTGGCCCGCTGGTCAACAACGCCGGGCAGGTGGTCGGGGTCACCGTCGCGGCCACGCTGAACTATCGCGTGGACGGCGTGACCGGCGGGGAGGGCTTCGCGATCCCGATCGACCGGGCGATGGCCATCGCCAACCAGATCCGTTCGGGTGCACCGTCCCCCTCAATCCACCTCGGCGATTCGGCGTTCATCGGGGTCGGCATCGCTGACGCCGCTCCCTTGGGCGGCCCGCTCGGCGCAGCGGTCCGCCAGGTTCTGCCGAACACCCCCGCCAGCCAGGCCGGGCTGCGCGGCGGCGACCTGATCACCGCCGTCGACGGAATCCCGGTCAACTCCGCTGCTGACCTTTCCAACCTGATGGATCAGCGCAGGCCCGGCAATACGATCACGCTGACCTGGATCGACCGCACGGGCAACCCGCGCAGCGCCCCGTTGGTACTGGCCAAGGGTCCGGTCGGCTGAGCGGGGTCCGCGCCGCCGTCGGCGAGCCCACGGTCCCCCCGCTCTACCGGCGGGCGCTCGACACCGCCAGCCGTTCGGGCTGCCCCTAGCTAGGGACTGACCAGCTTCTCGATTCTGGCCAAGGCCACGGCGCACACCGGCAGGTAGGCGACCGCCCACCACGGCACCTCGAACCGGACCCGGCAGCCGCCCGGGACGTCGGTCACCTGATGACCGGTGCCCGGCAGGCCCGCTACCGTCCACCCCCAGCGGCGCCCCGGATCGAAGTCGGTGATGGTGAACGGAAGCGTCACGCCCAGTGCGGTCCGGACGGTGCCCTGCGCCCCGGCGGTCAGTTCAGATCCGCCACTCTCCAACTGTGCGCCGCGCACCGACGGTCCCCAGCGTGGCCACTCCTCCACGTCGGCCAGCAGGCGCCATACCGCGGCGGACGGGGCGGCGATACGCCGGTCGACACTCGCGGTGGGTGGAAGAAGTGCTATACCCATGGATCGAAACGCTACGCCGATCACCAGTGCGGCACGGGAGATGAACAGGGGCGTTGATGGTCGGGCTCAGCATGACCCACACCCTGCGCCGCGGGCTGGCGGCGGCCGCCGCGGTGCTGATGGTCGCCACCGGTTGCGCCGGCCGGGAATCCGGATCCGCCCCGGCGCCATCGCCGCGCGCCGAGGGGTCTTTCGACCCGGCCCTGGCCGGCAGGATCGATGCCGCCATCGCCAGCGCCATGAGTTCGGCGAAGGTCCCCGGCGCGCTGGTCGGGATCTGGACGCCCGGGGGCGACTACGTCAAGGCCTTCGGGGTGGCTGACACTGCCACCGGCATTCCGATGAAGACCGACTTCTACAGCCGCATCGGCAGCGTCACCAAGACGTTCACCGCCACCGCCGTGCTTCAACTGGTCGACGACGGCAAGATCCGCCTCGACGACCCGATCGCCCGGTACCTCGACGGTGTGCCCAACGGCGAGGCGATCACCGTGCGCCAACTCCTCACGATGCGCAGCGGTCTCGCGGACTACACCAAGGTCGACGGTTTCGACACGGCGGTGGCCGCCAACCCCCAGCGCGAGTTCACCCCGCGGGAACTGCTCGGCTGGTCCTTCAGCCAGCCTGCCCAGTTCCTGCCGGGCGGGAAGTTCCAGTACTCCAACACCAACTACATCGTGCTCGGCCTGCTGGTCGAGAAGATCGGCGGAAAGCAGTTCGGTGCCTATCTGACTGAACGCATTCTGGCCCCACTAGGCATGGTGCACACCAGCTTTCCCACCGGGGCGCAGTTCCCGGACCCCCACGCGCAGGGCTACACCGATCCGGTGGACGGCGACGCGTCCGCCGTGGACGCCACCGACTGGAGCGCCAGTTTCACCTGGGCGGCCGGTGCGATGATCTCAACCCTCGACGACATGCACACCTGGGCGCCCGCCCTGGCGACCGGCGCCCTGCTGAGCCCGGACCTCCAGCAACAGCGGCTACGCATCATCCCCGACCCGGGCGACCCGGGCGACCCGGGCGACCCGGGCGACCCGGCCGACTTCGGCTACGGCATGGGCGTTTTCACGGTCGCGGGCTGGATCGGCCACAACGGCAGCGTGCCGGGATATCAGACCGCGGCCGTCTACCTCCCGCAGCGAGAAATCACCCTGGTGGTGACGATCAACACCGACATCGCCCCACCCGGCGGGGATCCGAGCGGTGCGATGGTCACCGCGATCACGTCGGTGCTCACCCCTGACCACGTCTACAAGCTGTAGCCCGCACGGTCCGGTACCGCCGCCGCAACCTACGATCGACGTCATGGAAGGCTCCGTAACGGTGCACATGGCTGCGCCGGCCGACAAGATCTGGAACCTCGTCGCCGAAATCCGCAATACCGGCCGGTTCTCCCCCGAGGCCGAGTGGCTCGGCGGCGCTGACGGCCCTGCTCTGGGCGCTAAGTTCCGCGGCCACGTCCGCCGCAACGAGATCGGCCCGGTGTACTGGACCACCTGCCGGGTCACCGCCTGCGAACCGGGCCGGGAGTTCGGCTTCGCCGTCCTGGGCCCCGGTGACCAGGCGATCAACAACTGGCACTACCGGTTCACACCGCGTGGCGACGGAACCGACGTCACCGAATCCTTCCGGCTGAACAGCGCTTTGCCGGTCCGGGTGTTCTGGATGTTTGCCGGCCATCTGAGCGGTCGGCGCAACGTCCGGGACATGCGCACCACCCCGGAACGCATCAAGAAGGTGGTCGAGGAGGACTGATGGGTATCGCAACCCGCACCAACGGCCAGCCACCTCCGCACGTTCCGCTCGAGGACATCAACCTGGGCACGCTCGAGTTCTGGGCGCTCGACGACTCGATCCGCGACGGCGCCTTCGCCACGCTGCGGAAGGAAGCGCCGATAAAGTTCTTCAACGAGATCGAGTTCGAGGGATTCGAGCACGGTGAGGGCCACTGGGCGCTGATGAGGTTCGACGACGTCCACTTCGCGAGCCGGCACCCGGAGATCTTCAGCTCGTATCCGAACATCATTATCGCCGACCAGATGCCCGAGGTGGCCGAGTACTTCGGCTCGATGATCGCCCTGGATGATCCGCGCCATGCCCGGCTGCGCAACATCGTCCGCAGCGCCTTCACCCCGAGAGTCGTGGCGCGCACCGAGGAGTCAGTTCGTGACCGGGCCCGCCGGCTGGTCTCGGACATGATCGCCAATCATCCCGACGGCAACGGCGAACTGGTGAACGAACTGTCCGGGCCGCTGCCGCTTCAAGTGATCTGCGACATGATGGGCATCCCGGAGTCCGACCACCGCCAGATCTTTCACTGGACCAACATCATCCTCGGCTTCGGCGACCCCGATCTGACCACCGACTTCGAGGAATTCATGAAGGTGGCCATCGACATCGGGGCGTACGCCACCACGATGGCCGAGGACCGCCGGGCCACCCCCCGCGATGACCTGACCACCGCACTGGTGGCCGCCGAGGTCGACGGCGAACGGCTGACGTCCTCCGAGATCGCCTCGTTCTTCATCCTGCTCGCCATCGCCGGCAACGAAACCACCCGCAACGCCATCAGCCATGGGGTCTTGGCGCTGACGCGGTACCCGGAACAGCGCGAGATCTGGTGGAACGACTTCACCGGGCACACCCAGAGCGCGGTCGAGGAAATCGTGCGCTGGGCGTCCCCGGTGGTCTACATGCGCCGCACCACCACCCGGGACGTCGCGGTCAGCGGTGTGCGAATCCCGGCCGGCGACAAGGTGACCATGTGGTACGGCTCAGCCAACCGCGACGAGGACAAGTTCGACAATCCGTGGATGTTCGACGTCACCCGCAATCCCAACCACCACGTCGGGTTCGGCGGCGGGGGCACCCATTTCTGCCTGGGGGCCAACCTCGCACGCCGTGAGATCGCGGTGGTGTTCGAGGAGTTGCGCAACCAGATCCCCGACATCGCAGTAACCGAGGAGCCGGCGATGCTGTTGTCGGCGTTCATCCACGGCATCAAGAGACTTCCGGTCAGCTGGACTCCCTCCGCGTGACCATGGCAGCAATGAGGGAGCGGTTGCACTGGCTGACAATGCACGGTCTCCTGCGATCCGCCGCGAATTGGTCGGCGCGTAAGGGTGATCCGCAAGCCCGGTTCTTCGCAGATCCGACGTTGCGGGCCGATCCGATCCCCTTCTTCGAGGAGTTGCGCGCGCAGGGCCCGCTGGTGCGGGCCCGGGTGAGCTTTCTGACCGTCGACCACGCCACCGCGCACGATCTGCTGCGCTCCGATGACTTCCGGGTCGTCTCGATGGGCGGCAGCCTCCCGTCGGCGCTGCGCTGGCTGGAACGCCGTACACGCGCCGACGTGCTGCATCCGCTGCTGCCGCCGTCGCTGCTGGCCGTGGAGCCACCCGAGCACACCCGCTACCGCAAGACGGTGTCTTCGGTGTTCACCTCTCGTGCTGTGTCCGCCCTGCAGGACCGGGTCGAGGGCACCGCCGCGGCCCTGCTCGAGGGCCTCGCCGACGAGTCCGGCGTGGTCGACATCGTCGACCGGTACTGCGCCCAGCTGCCGGTCGCCATCATCAGCGAGATCCTCGGGGTGCCCGACGACGATCGCGCGAAAGTGCTTGAGTTCGGCGAATTGGCCGCTCCCAGCCTGGATTTCGGTCTGAGCTGGCGGCAGTACCAGAGCGTGCAGCATGGGCTCGAGGGATTCAACGCCTGGCTCGTCGCGCATCTGGAGAAGCTACGGAACAACCCGGGCGACGACTTGATGAGCCAGCTGATCGCGGCGTCTGAGGGCGGCGTCCGGCTGGACCAGTCCGAGCTTCTCGCCGTCGCCGGACTGGTGCTGGCTGCCGGGTTCGAGACCACGGTCAATCTGCTGGGCAACGGAATCCGGATGCTGCTCAACTCCCCCGACCAACTGGCCGTGCTGAGCGCCGATCCATCACTGTGGCCGAACGCCGTCGAGGAGATCCTGCGCCTGGACTCCCCGGTGCAACTCACCGCCCGGGTGGCACGCACCGACACCGTGGTCGCCGGCACCGCGATCAGGCGCGGCGAGATGGTCGTCATCTACCTGGCCGCCGCCAACCGCGATCCGAAGGTCTTCACCGACCCGCACCGCTTCGATGTGACGCGTCCCAACGCGGGCAGGCATCTGGCCTTCTCCGGCGGAAGGCACTTCTGCCTGGGCGCCGCGCTCGCCAGAATCGAGGGTGAAACCGGGTTACGGCGCTTCTTCACCCACTTCCCCGATGCGCGGCTCGCCGGAGAAGGCCGCCGCCGCGACACCCGCGTGCTGCGCGGTTGGGCCCGGCTGCCGGTCAGCCTGGGCGCGCCGGTCCGTACCGCCGGCTAGCGCCGGCCTTCGGTGCGCGCCTGCTCGTGCCCGACGCTGGCCGGGGCCACCAGGCGTCGGAGTCTTTGACACCCGACTGCCAGCGGGGTTTCCTTGTGGTCGTGACCTTCGACACGATCATCCGCAACGGCCGCTGGTTCGACGGCACCGGCGCACCCTCCGCAGTGCGCACCATCGGTATCCGGGGCGGGCGCGTCGCCGCGGTGACTCCGGATCCGCTTGACGAGACCGGCTGCCCGGAGGTGATCGACGCCACCGGGCGATGGGTGTTGCCGGGCTTCGTCGACATCCACACCCACTACGACGTCGAGGTGCTCGACGGGCCCGGCCTTCCGGAGTCGGTGCGACACGGCGTCACGACCATCC
>Ga0315293_10003388_pt1 | contig 15345 bp, 6 predicted proteins | sample YL17G13_20_MG_FD_203071 | JGI IMG/M metagenome (GOLD analysis project Ga0315293, IMG submission 203071) | Sediment microbial communities from Yellowstone Lake, YNP, Wyoming, USA - YL17G13_20 | ecosystem: Environmental > Aquatic > Freshwater > Lake > Sediment | place: USA: Wyoming | collected...
ACTGGAATTCGGGTCATCTTCACCCGACATAGTCACCTCCTTAAACAATCTCGCCACAGTCTACTCCTACTTGAACCGCCACAGCGAAGCCGAAGCCCTCTACAAGAGGGCTCTCGAGATAAGCGAGAAGGCGTTCGGGCCCGATAATCCTGATCTTGTCGCAATATTAGTTAACATGTCCGATCTCTACGACAGGACGAACAGGCCCGAAGAGGCGAAGGCGGCGCAGGACAGGGCCCGCAAGATATACGAAAACCGCACACCTTGACATTTTTAATTTCTTAATGTATACTTGCTTCAAAAGTTAGTTACTAACGAAAAATGCGAACGGAGTTAGGCATATGAAAATAGAGGCGTTGTCGGATAAGGATATCAAAAGTCTTAAGATACTTGAATTGATAAGGAAGAAGGGGATAATATCGCGTACCGAGATATCCAAGATGACCGGTATAAATATTGTTTCAATATCGAACTACATGAAGCATTATATTGAAAAGAAGCTCGTCATCGAGAAAGGGTTCGACGTTTCTACGGGCGGCAGAAGACAGGAGCTGGTAGAATTGAACAAGGACGAGAATCACGTCGTGGGCGTCGATATAGGTAAAGACAGGATCCGCGCCGTCCTGACCGATATCGGGCTGGATGTCCTGGAGAAGGTCGACCGCGACAGGAAGAGTAAGGATATAAAGGGCGCCATCGCGGAGGCCGCCATCATCATCGATGAGATGAGGAAAAGGCCGGACAGCAAAGTCAGGGCGGTGGGGCTTGGGGTCTGGACCGGCGACCGCGCCGCGGCGGACGATGACGCGGAGTCGAAGTTCAGCGCGGAGACGTTTGAGGGCGACAGCGCATCCTGCGCCGCCTTCGCCGAGAGGAGCTTAAACAAGTCGGTGCCGCCGGGCGACACGCTCTACATCTATTCCGATATAGGCTGCGGCATAATTGTGAGAGAGGACGGCAGCATGTTATCCGGAGAAGATTCAAACTATCTTAAGCCGTGGAACGAAAGTTTCGGCGTGGTGCGGCTCGCCAGGGACGATGTGGCAAGAGGCGTCGGTACGTCGATAGTGGAGCTTGCCGGCGGCGAGATGGAGAAAATAGACGAAGACGTGATAATAGAGGCCGCGCGCCGTAACGACGAAGTGGGTTTAAGCATAATGCGTTCGGTCGGCATGATCCTTGGTTTGAGGATAGCGTATCTAGTGAATCTCTTCGGCCCCTCGAGCGTCGTGATAGGCGGCGGCATAGAGAAGGCCGGGGATATGATATTGGCTCCGATAAAGAAGACGATAAAGAAATTATCGCTGAGAGACATGGCGGATACGGTGGTCGTATTGCCTGCGGCCCTGGGTGCGGAAGCCGTTTCCATGGGAGCCGCCTCTCTCGCGGCAAGAGAAGTGTTTTTGGAAGCCTAAAAAAAAGAGAGGTAAAAATATGACGGATGAAAGAGCCTGCAGGATCTGCGGTAAGCCGTTCCTCCCCAACAAATACCGCCCCAACCAGTCCATATGTTCTTCGCTCGAGTGCCAGTACCAGCGTCAGCTGGAGAACATGAAGAAGTGGCGCGACAGGAACCCTCATTATTTCAAGTACAAGGAGACGCAGGACTCGTCCTGGAAAGAGACTTGCCGCCAGCGCTCGCTCGATTGGCGCAAGAAACATCAGGAATACCTGAAACTCTACCGGGAAGAGCACAGGGAGCGTCACAGAGAGTACATGAGGGACTACATGAGGGAGTACAGGAAAGAGCATAAGGACGTCCAGAAAGAAGACTTGAAGGCATAAAGGTTTCATGAACCCCAAAATAAGACATATTCTGATCCTGGCTATTTTTGCCATTGCCCCTAACGCGGCGTGCGAAGAGTTGCGCCCGATCGACAGGCCCGCGGTGAGCGATAGCCGGGAGATAGCCCCAAAAGATAAAAGATTATCCCTTAATATTAACAATAAGGCCCAGCAGAAGTTCTCGCTTGGCGCCTTAAAGCCTGTAAAGACGGCCGTCAACTATGAAAAAGATATAGGGCTTATAAGAGGATCGGTCAAATCCAGGGCCCACGGGCCGATATATACGCTTAAAGAGTGCATAGACATAGCCGTTCAGAACCACCTGCCGCTGCAGACCGCGAAGAAGAGCGTAAAGCTCGCCGAGATGCGGCTGTTCGAGGCGAGGCGCAATCTGCTGCCGTCGGCGACGATGGAATACCAGGACTACCGCGGCAGGATAGGCGGCCAGGCATATATCGGCAGGAAAGAATATATCGAAGGGCAGCAGCCGATATTCCACGGAGGCGAGCTCGTATATACGGCAAAACAATCCGAAACAAATCTGGAGATAACGAGGACCGACTATGCCAGGATAAGGAACGAGCTGGTGCTTCAGGTAAAGAAGGCCTACTATACGCTCGGGAAGGCGAAAGGCAACTTCAGAATGCAACAGGAGCTTTCGAAAGAGGTCGAGAGGATCCTCGATATGGTCACCAGACAGTCGGAGGCAGGCGTAACGTCGAAGATCGAAGTGCTGAACGTCACCTCGCAGTCCGGGCAGGCCAGGTATCAGCTCACATCGGCGGAAGGCGACCTTGCGGTGGCTGAGCTCATATTGAAACAGGCGATGAATATCGATCCTAAAAATCAGGTCGATGTCAAAGATGAGCCCGGATTCAGCAGGGTAGCCGTCGACTACGAGAAGGCGCTCCAGATGGCGCTCGTGAACAGGCCGGAGATGAAGATAAATTCGCTGATGATAAATTATTATAATTTCGGGAATAAAGTCGCGAAGGCCAAGCTTTGGCCGAAAGTGGACCTGTTGGGTTCTTGGGGACTGGCAAAAGAAGAGATCTCGCCTCCGGACTTTGCGCCGCTTCCCGCGCCGGCCGGCAACGGCGATATCGACCAGGAGCTTGCCGCGCAATGGTATGCGGGCTTAAAGGTCAGCATGCCGTTCTGGGGATCGACGGGCGAGTATTCTCTTACTAAAGAACACTGGGTCCCGGTAGTCAGTACGGTACACGGAACAGAGGCCACGACCGTAGCATATAAAGTTAAAATACTGGATAAGCTGGACACTCTTTCTGAACAGAGGCTTTCGGAGATAGATTTCGATAAGGCCAGGCAGGAATTTACCAAGATCAGGCAGGATATAACGCTGGAAATAAGAGAGACCTGTTTTAATTACCAAAAGGCGCTCATACAGTCAGAGACTGCCGCAAACAAAATCCTTTACCAGACGAGCGACCTCGAGCTCGTAAAGACGAGGCGGGGCTTAGAAGAGGCGCAGGATTCGAACGTGATAGACGGGATGATAAAGCTGGCGCAGGAGAAGTTCGGATATTTGCAGGCGCTCGCAGACTGCCATATAGCGCTCGCCAGCATAAATAAGGCTGTAGGGATTGAGGATTATTACAAAGATGAGTGAGGAGAAAAACATGGAAAAGCCGGACGAGAAGATCACTGAAAGTATCGAGCCCAAAAAGGGCGGCAACAAGAAGCGCATTATAATTACGCTGCTCATTGTCATAGTGACGGTGATAGTACTGGCGCGGACAACTCAGAATATTCAAAACGCCATATTTAAGAGGAAGCCGGCCAAAGAGAAGGCGGTGGCGATAAAGTTCGAGGAAGAGGCCACGCCTGTAAAGGTCTTCAAGGTCAAGAAGACGGAATTTAAAGACACCCTTCCGGCGATAGGGAACGTGAAAGGGTTTAAAGAGATAGACCTCAAATTCCAGGTGGCCGGGATAATAGAGAGCTTTAACTTTGAAGAGGGTGAGAAGATCCAGGAGGGGGATATAATCGCGTCTCTTGTCCAGCGCGACGCGCTTCTTAAGCTGAAATACGCCGAGATCGAGCTCACCAAAACGAAGAAGCTTTATGAGATAGGGGCGATAAGCCCGGTCAAGCTCGAACAGGGAAAGCTCGAATACGAATCGGCGAAATCGGAGCTCGACAAGACCAATATCTACGCGATGTCGAACGGGCTTCTTGGCGCGAAGCTGATGGACACAGGAAGTTACGCCACGCCGAACGACAGGATCGGTATATTTGTAGACATAGACAAGATCTGGGCCGAGTTCAATATAATCGAGAAGGACATCCCGAAGGTTGCGCTCGGGCAAAAGGCCGAGATATTCGCGGATGCCTATCCCACTAAGACTTTCTCGGGCTCCGTTGACAGGATATCCCCGATAATAGAAGGCAGGTCCCGCACCGAGAACATTAAGATCGAGATAGAAAATAATGAAGGCCTGCTTAAACCCGGCATGTTCATAAGGGCCTCGATCGCGACATATGACAAGAAAGACGTGATCGTCATCCCGATCTCCGGGTTGAAGAAGAAGGATAACGATTACCTCGCATATGTGGTTCAAAAAGAAGAGCCGAAAAAAGCCGCTTTAGAAACTAAGCCTAAGATTGCGCGTAAGGCTAATATATGGCCTTTTGGCGGCAAGGCCAAAGATGTCAAGGCAGAGACGAAGTCTCAAGTCCTGCCGGAAAAGGCCCCGGAATTCGGATCGGTGGAAATAAGAAAGGTCAAAGTCGGATACATGACCCAGGACCTCGTCGAGATCGACGATGGCCTGGAGGAAGACGAGATCATAATAATAGAGATACAGGAAGAGTTCAAGGATAAGTCGAAAGTGGAAATATCGGAAGTGCAGGAAGGATTGATCTAAGGCGGTAAAATGAATTTAGCGAGATTTTCAGTAGAGCGCCCCGTCACGGTCATGATGGTCGTGGCAGGGCTTTTGATATTCGGCGTCGTCTCCCTGGGGCTCCTGCCGCAGGAACTTTTTCCCCAGATAGTATACCCGCAATTGACAGTAGTGACCCCTTATGAAAACGCCGCCCCGGAAGAGATAGAGACGCTCATCACCAAACCCATCGAAGAAGCGATAGGGACGGTGGCAGGCGTCAAGCGGATAAATTCCATATCCAAGGAAGGGCTGTCGCTCGTCATAGCCGAATTCGGATGGAGCCAGAATATAAATTTCGCGGCGCTCGGCATGAGAGAGAAGATAGACCTCATAAAAGAGCGTCTCCCAAGAGAAGCGGAAGAGCCGATAGTGCTGCCGTATAACCCCTTCGACAAACCGATATTGATCTTAAGCATTACGAGCTCAAGAGAAGACCGCCAGGCCATATTGCTTAGAGAGCTTGTGAGAAGGATGATAAAAGATGAGATCGAAAAAGTCGAGGGCGTAGCGTCCGCCACTATATCCGGCGGCCTCGAGCGTGAAATACTGGTCGAGGTTAACCAGGATAAACTTGAGTCCAGGCGCATCCCCATACTTGACATATCAAAAGCCATATCGAGCGCGAACTTGAACTATCCCGCCGGTACGATAAAAGAGAGCTTCTACGAATACCTGATCAGGACGCTGGGAGAATTCGAGCATGTGCGCGATATAGGGGAAATAGCACTGAATCCTAACATCCAGAGCGAGGAGGAGTCTCAGTACGGAAGGCCGGAGCAGGGAAGGTACGGGAGGGGGACGATATCCAGGGAGAAGAAGCTGATCTACTTAAAGGACGTGGCCGCCGTCGTGGACGACGTAAGGGAGAGGACGAGCTTTTCCAGGTATAATGACAAAGAGAATATATCTATCTCAGTCCAGAAACAGGCGCTCGGCAATACGGTCAAGACCATCGACAGGGTGAAAAAGAAGATACGCGACCTTAAATCAGACCTGCCGAAAGATCTGAGCGTATCGGTGGTTTACGACCAGTCGACATTCATAAAGGATTCGATAACGGGCGTGTGGGACGCAGCATGGCAGGGCGGCGTTATCGTATTCTTCGTGCTCTTGTATTTTTTAAGAAATTTTTGGAGCTCTTTTATAGTTACGCTTGCGATACCGGTATCGGTCATGGCCACTTTTGCTATCATGTTCTTCTCGGGCGTATCGATAAACATGATGTCGCTGGGGGGATTAGCGTTCGGCGTCGGGTCGCTCGTCGACGCCGCTATAGTCGTCATTGAGAACATATTCCGCCACATGCAGCTTGGCGAGGGCAAGAAAGAGTCGGCGATAGTAGGCTCCGACGAGGTGACTGTGGCGATCGCCGGATCCATATTGACGACGGTAGTGGTATTTTTGCCGCTCATATTCGTCATAGGTATTATCGGCCAGATATCGAAAGATTTCGCACTCACAGTAACCTTCTCCCTCCTCGCATCCTGGGTTGCATCCGTCACGATAATCCCGCTGCTCTCTTCCAGGGGCGTTACGCTGGGTAAAGACGTGGCCATGGAAATACAGGATGACATGTCGAAGCTTGATAAGGCCGGGCCGGTCGCTAGGGTGAGAAAGTTCTTCGAAGTGCTGCTGCAAAAGTTTATAAGTAACAAAGGAAGATACTTATTTTTGACAATGGTCCTGTTTTTGGGTTCGCTCAGCCTCTTCATATTCATGGACAAAGAGCTGATGCCGAAGGTGGACCAGAGCCAGTTCACGATAAGGATAGATATGCCTGCCGGCACTACGCTCGTGACGACTAATTCTGTTTCGGAAAAAGTGGAGAAATATCTGCTGACGATACCGGAGGTCGAGACCGTGAACGCTACGGTCGGATCGACGAGAGAGGCGACGGCGAAGAATATAATAGAGCGCCTTAATTACAATCAGGCGGAGATAGTGGTTTCGTTAAAGAAGAAGAGGAGATTGAAGTCCTCTGAGGTCGTTCAGGTCATAAAGAATCATCTCTCGGCCCTGCCACTACAGGGCGCAAGGATAGACTATATGCTGCAGGAGAATATCCTGTCCGCGGGCCTCGCGGTCCAGGCCCCGGTCACTATAGAATTAAAAGGAAGCGACCTTAAGGTCCTGGAGAAACTTACCCGCGAGATCCAAAAAAACCTAGGCAATATTGACGGCATCTACGGGGCCAAGAACAATCTTTCCGAGCCGTCGCCGGAAACCAAGGTCTTTATCGACAAGGATAAGGCCGCGCTATACGGTCTCTCGGTGACCGATATCGCGCAGACGTCCCTCATAAGCCTCAAAGGTTACGTGGCAAGCAAGTTCAAGGAAAAGGGCGAGGAGTTCGACATAAGGGTTCGTTTAAGGAGTAAGGACAGGGACGATTTTGCCAAGCTATCCCGGATCGACATACAGTCTCCGTCGGGCGCGAGGGTCCAGCTCGGGAGCGTGGCGCGGTTCGGTAAGGGCAAAGGCCCGAGCGAAATACGGCGGTTAAATCAGGAGAGGGTGGTGTTGGTTTACGCAAACGTCTACGGAAGACCGCTTAAAGACATAAATGCCGAAGTGAATGCCATGATAGCCCGCCTCGATATTCCTAAAAATTATCTGGTCAAGCTTGCCGGCGAGTCCGAAGAGATGAAGGCGTCTTTTGACAGTATGAGGAACGCGATAATAGCCGCTTTCCTGCTGGTATATATGATCATGGCGGCCCTCTTCGAATCGATATGGCAGCCGCTCGTAATAATGTTCACGATACCGCTCGGACTGATAGGAGTGGCGCTGGCCCTATTCATCACGCGCACTTCGGTCAGCGCATATGTCCTGATGGGAGTGGGGATATTGGGCGGGATCGTCGTCAATAACGCTATAGTCTTGATAGACTGCGTCAACCTCTTCCGCTCCAAAGGCATGGGCCTTGAGAAGGCGGTAGTATCCGCCAGCTCCGTCCGTTTTCGTCCGATAGTTATGACGGCGCTTGCCACGATCCTGGGCCTTTTGCCGATGGCATTCCTGGGCGGAGAAGGTGCGGAACTGCGCGCCCCGATGGCCATCACCGTCATGGGCGGACTCCTGGTCGGCACGGTCCTCACGCTGGTTGTCATTCCGACGATATATCTCGTTGTGGCCGAGCGCCTCGAGCGCATGTTTAAAAAGAAAACCCCGTCTCATACGTAGGGGAGGTTTAAACCTCCCCTACGTCTTGGGCTAAAGGATAGCGTCAATGAGCATACCCACCTTCTCGATTAAAAGACCGGTCACGATGCTCATGATCTACACGATGCTCATACTGCTGGGCGTCGTTTCGCTTATGCAGCTTCCCGTAGAGCTTTACCCCAACATAAGTTTCGGCGAGATAAGCATAATAATCGAGGTCCGCGGCGGGATCCCGCCGACGGAGGTCGAGGCGCTCGTCTCGAAACCTGTCGAGGAGGCGGTGGGGTCGGTCAGCCACCTGGAAGAGATGATGTCGATATCGAAGGAGGGCGAGTCGACGGTAGTCTTGAGCTTCGAGCCGGGCATAAACATGGAGTTCGCCGCGCTTGAAGTCAGGGAGAAATTCGCCAGGGTCAAAAATAAACTCCCGAAGGAGATAGAGAAGCCGATCATAGCGCAGTTCAAGCGCTCCGACGTCCCGATCGTCATCCTCGCCGTGACGAGCTTAAGGCGCTCGACCGAAGAGATACGGAAGATAGTCGATGAGAACGTGAGGGAGGCGATAAAGCGCATCTCCGGCGTGGCCGACGCCGAAGTCGCGGGCGGGCGCGAACGCAAGATTTTAATCGAGGCGGACCAGCGGAAGATGGCGGCTAACGGCCTCTCGCTCGAGCGCATAATATCCGCCGTCGGGCAGAATAACCTCAATCTCCTCTCGGGCGACATAGAGGTCGACAATCAGAAATATATAATAAGGACGATAGGGCTCTACAACAGTGTAGATGATATAAGGAATATCCCGGTCACCGCCATGCCCAACGGGACGATGGTGCGGCTAAAGGATGTGGCCAATGTTGTAGATTCGTATCTTGAGCCTACGGGTTACGCCAGGGTCAATATCCGCCCCGTCGTTTCAATCTACATCCAAAAGGAGTCCACCGCAAATACGATAAAAGTAGCCGCGGGGGTAGAGAAAGAGGTGGAGCGCCTCAAAACGACCTTACCCAAAGACCTGCAGGTAGTCATTACCTCGAACCAGGCGAATTTTATAAAGAGCGCCATAGAGAACTTAAAAGACGCGCTCCTGAAGGGCGCGGCGCTTGTCATGTTAGTTCTCGTGGTATTCCTGGTGCGCCTCGACAAAAAATCTTTCTTAGGAGTACTCGGGATACTTATAGCTGTAATTCTCCTGCCGCACACCTACCTGTATCCTATCATAGGTGTGATGATAGTGGCCGTGATAGTGTTCGGCAGGATCAGGCCCGTAGCCATAGTCTCGTCGGCAATACCCATATCCGTCATCATAACTTTCATATTTATGTGGATGATGAAACTTTCGCTCAATTTCATGACACTGTTCGGCCTGGCGCTCGGCGTAGGAATGCTCGTCGATAACGCGATAGTCGTCTTTGAAAATATTGTCCATAAACACGAAGCAGGTATCGACGGTATCCCCGGGGCAATAGAGGGGACCGAAGAGGTCTGGGTCGCGATCCTGGCAGGAACACTCACGCACATCTCGGTATTCCTGCCGATGGTATTCGTCGGGCAGGAGATAAAACTGCTTTACGGCGGCGTGGCGTGGACGGTTACCTTTTCGCTCCTCATATCGCTGTTCGTAGCGATAACCGTCGTTCCGCTCTTGGTCTCGAGGACGAAGATAAGGCCGGAGAAGATAGCCTTTTTGGACAAAGTATACCGCATCCAGCGAAAAGGCGTGATGTTCTTTATGAGATACAGGTACAGGGTCGTCGCGGCGGCATTTTTCATATTTCTTTTGTCATTATTCTTTTTCTTTAAGCTCGGTATGGAATTTTTGGGCACGACGGAGCAGAATAAGTTCACGGTATTCATAGAGTTGCCCACCGGCACGAAGCTTGAAGTGACCGATATGATCGTCAAAAAGGTGGAGGCGCTCGTAAAAGAGATACCGGAGGTGAAGACATTCTCGTCGAGGGTTGAGCCCTGGTCGAGCAAGGTCTATGTGGAGCTGGTGGGCCTGATGCACAGGAAAAGGTCTGTCGCGGAGGTGATAGAGAGCCTGCGGCCAAAAGTCGAGAAGATCCGCCCCGCCTTCATATATTTCGAAGAAGAGCAGGAAGTCGGCACGAAAGAAGTCATCATAGAGCTCTTCGGTTACGATTATGCGAAATTGAGGGAGATAGCGATATCGATCGCGACGCGCCTCGGCACGATAAAAGGTTTCACCGACACGAAGATAAGGATGAGGGAGGGCAGGCCGGAGCTCGGGCTAAAGGTCGACAGGACGAAGGCGTCGCTCGTCGACATGACGGTGACCGATGTCGCCGATTCGGTCCACGCCCAGATGCGCGGGCTTCGCGCAACGCTTTTCCATACCTCGTCGAGCGAGGTCGAGACGATCGCCCGGCTCGACGAGAAATACAGGAAGACGTTCAAGGACCTGCATAAACTTATATTGACGAACAGGGACGAAGACAATATCTATCTGGAACAGCTGTCGGATTTCAAATACGGGCTGGGGCCGAGCGAAGTATGGCGTAAGAACAAGACCCGCATGATACAGGTCTCGGCCAACATAGGCCGGGTGCCCTTGAGCAGGGCGGCGGAGGCGACCAAGAACACGCTGGCCGATATGCGCCTTCCCGAAGGGTACTTCTGGCGGCTCGGCGGCAACTACCCGACGATGATCGCGACACAGAAACAGGTCTGGCCGATACTGATATTGACGATAGTGTTGATCTACCTTGTTCTCGCGTCGTTATTCGAGTCATACCAGCAACCGCTCATTATCATGATCGCGGTGCCTCTCGCCTTGATAGGCGTCGTGATATCGCTGTACGCGACGGGGAAGTCCGTCGGCATGGGCGTCTTTGTCGGGATGATAATGCTGGGCGGCATCGTCGTCAATAACTCGATACTGCTGATAGACCACGCGAATAGTTTGCGCAGGCGCAACATGAATTACGTCAAGGCGATCGTCCTGGCGTCGCGTGACAGGTTGCGGCCGATATTGATGACCACCCTGACGACGCTTTTGGGATTGTTGCCCATGGCCATCAGCACGCAGGAGGGGTCAAACCTCTGGAGTCCGCTCGCGATAACCGTAATGGGCGGGCTCACATCTTCCACGATACTCACGCTCCTTATAGTGCCGAATGCGTACATAATCGCCGAGGACATAAAAGCATGGTTGAGCACAAAGTTAAAGTATAAAAAAGCTTGATTTTTGCTATTGACACCATCATGTTCTTATGGTATGTTTATAATGTAATAGCAAGCAAGTGGATATGTGGGTAGAATATATGTTTAACAGGAATATTTTTTTTGACCACATAATTTATGTTTTTAAAAAGTCTTAAAAAAGGTTAAAAGAAGATGATAGAATTCAGAGATCCAAAAAAGAGGTTGTGGCTTAAAGCGATCGCATGGTTCCTCGTTGTGACGTTCGTGTGGTACGACATAGCGTGGGCAGGCGATCTTTTTTATACATACGGCGGCAGGCCGGCGCAGGCAGCTTTAGATACTAATAAGAAGGAAGTTACAAATTATGATGTGCTTGATTATAGTAGAAAACAGTCAATCGCCGAAAAATTGCTCCCGTCAAATCGCGACAGAGAAGCCACCGGATCGTTTGCTCCCGGCTATGTCCAGGAAGGGCAGGCAAAGCACGAGGATATAATCAAGATCAAGCAGGGCGCTGAAGACCTAGGCTGGATGCTGGACAAGGCGCCGAAGAGACAGGACGCGGAGATCGACCTCAAAAAGAAGCAATCCGGCCGCAACCGCGGCGGTAAAGGGGTGGACTTCACCCTCGAAAATCCTGACGACCTCAATTTTCCGCATAATTTAACTGTGCCGACAAACCCCGGGGACTGGAGCGCTATCAGCAAGTTCGATATAACTATGCAGAATATAGACAGGTGGATGGCGGGCGCCGAGAAGAAGGAGGACAAGGACGGCGTTTCGTATTGGCTCGGCAAGGGGAGCGGCAGGCCGGAAGAAGAGTGCCTGATCATGAAGGTGGTCTATGACGGGTCGGGGGACAACAGGCGGATCAAAACGGTCTATGTCGGATACCGCAAAACCGACAGCGGAAAGTACGAGGCCAAATACAGGATCGATTACACATATTCGGGCAACGATATCAGCGAGACACGCAAGTACGATACTTCGAGCGGGTCGGATAAACTCGTGGAGAAGAGTACCTACGAAGGCACCGGCGACAATAACCACATCAAAAAGACGCTATATTACGCTAAAGACGGCATGACCATAACCGGGAGAAGGGAATTTAAGTACTCGTCAAGCAATGCGCTTACCGAGACCCTTCTTTACGACACCGATTCCGAAACTGAAGGAGCGGGTGAGCTCATACAAAAGACGGCGTTCGTCGGCGCTAAAGGAAAAGAGCTGGCAGACTATACCCAGAATTATTATACGGATAAAGACGGGCAACATACCACCAACACAACCGTCTATTACTACAAGGACGGCAAGCGCGCAAAAGATTCCGCAGCCAACTACCGCTACTCAAAGTCGAAACAGATAAGCTACCGCGGAGATCCTTTCACGACCGATCCCTTGCTCGATCAAGACGGCGACGGCATAAGGGACGATGCCAGGAAGGAGTCCGAGCTATTTTATTCCGAAAAGACACCATTGACAGGAGGCGCCCGGCTTGCGGACGAAGAGGTCGCCGACTATATGCTCACCTATGGCGCCGACAATATCGTCACGAAGACGACGGTATATTTTTACGAAGACGGTAAGCGTGGAGATGATGCAAATTACCGCGAGTGCATGACGAGCTCCGCTACCTATTACGGCAATCTCGATACGAACGGCAACGGGAAGATAAGCCCTGAGGAACTTGCGGCCGGCATAATGGCCTCCAGGACATTCTATGATACCACCGGCAGGCTGAAGGGCGAGGAAGTAGAGGACTACACATTCACGTTCGAAGCCGACGGCGTTACCGTAAAAGATACGACGATATATACATACGAAGGCGGCAAGAGTGCCAAGGACTCCACCAATGAGGACAGGATAGAGAAGACCACGACCTATTGGGGCAGGGTGAAGGTCGATGAGGCAGGGAATGTCGTAGAGGTTGATGCGAACGGGGATTATATCCTGGATAAAGACGGTAAACACATCCTGGCGAATAAGAAGTCAGAGACATTTAAGCAATTCACCGTTCGCACCAAGAAAGGCGAAGAGGTCAACGATGTAACTTTCAATTCTGACCGGGCGGGGAACGTAAAAGAAACGGTCATATATTTTTACAAGGGCAATAAAAGGGCGAGCCAGGCGACGATACGCACAGGCCTCGAGCGGACCGCGACTTTCTGGGGAGACGAGGGGATCACAGCCTACGATCTGATAGACGGTAACGGCGACTGGGACATAGATGCGATAATCGAATTCATTGCCATTAGATTCGGCATAACGGTGGACGGAAGCGCCGCCGACCTGAAGAGCGCTTTGATAAACGTTGTCGCGCTCGGGGATCCGCAATTGGCGGACGCCGTTCTCAATATCCTTCTTAATATGAATCAAGATGCCGTGCGCAAGATGGAAGATGTCCTTGCCGCGCTTCTTACATTGATGGGATCGAAGAGCGATATTCTGACTCTTCTTTACACGCTGGACATGACTGGGGTAATCAGCTCCGGGGATCTGATCAGCGCTATGTTTGATGAGCTGGGGATGGATAGCGCCTCCATAGCGATAGCGAAGATATTGCTGTTAACGAGGCCAAGTGACTATGCTACGTTAGACGATTTTGTCAATTACATAAAAGCCCAGGCATCTCTTGACGGTTGCCTGGCAGAACTGCAGAGTAAATTGGACGCGGCAGCCATCGATGGCAGCACTACCGTTGAAGGTTTGAAGGGTTATTTGCTGGCCTCGATCACAGGCAATGACGCCTCCCGGAACAACCTGATGAACATACTATCGTCTATCGATGTTCCGGCCTTGGACAGCGACAAATCGGTTTTGTTAAAGGCCATGCATTATGCTTTGGGCGGCGATGGTTTGGCGGGCATCAAGGCCGCATTACCCGCCGATTTTACGGGCAGCACGGCTCTTGGCATATTGAACGGAATAATCAGTTCCGTAACTACCGGCATAGCCGCGAAGCGGCTTGCGGAACAGCTGAAAAATTTGATATCAAATGGCGCTATTTCGGATGGCTTACTGCTTAGCGTATTGACCAGCCTTAAAGGCGACGACCCATCTGCTCTGGTCGACCTTATATCGAGCACCCTCAGAACATTGAACACCACCAATGCCCCGGCAGGCACAGATACCGCCATACTGCTACTTAAAGTCATGATGAACGGCCAGAAAGAGCTCTTGAACCTGCTTCTGGAAGCAGATGTGAACAACCTGGGCGCTGGCATTATTACGGCAAAGGATCTATTAATTATGCTGATGACGATCAAATCCGATACGGATACCCCTCTGGACGTGCCGGACCTGATAGAGGTATTGATGGGGACCGATCCGCTTGATGGAAGTGTTTCCCCGAAGTCGCTAGTATATAAATATGAAATAGGTCCGACCGCAAAGCTAAAATCGCAGACGTTCTTCAAAATAGATTTTCTGGCGGGCCAGCTCCCGCAATCGATCGCGGATTACACATTAAACTATGACCGTGCCGGTACTGTCATTAAAGATACGACGGTCTATTATTATGAAGATCCCAATGACGGACTTTCGGACGTCAGGGCAGGCTCGGCAGACCGCGACCAGAGAAAGACAAGGTCGGTGACTTACAGGAACGATGCGAGAAGTTCGGTGATCGATTTTGACGGCGATGGGTGGAGCGACCTGGAGGAAGAGTTCTACGGCACTGATGCTTATGATGTGACAAAACAGCCGGCGCCCGGAACGGCGCATATGATATTTAGCGAAGATCAGGACGACGACGGTGTCCTGACGGGCGGAGCGGATGTCGATATAGCGAGCGGCAATGTTGCGGGCGATGACATAGCCGATGGGGCGAAGAGGAAGACGGAAGTATTCTATACCTTCCGCACCGATACGGAGCCGGGGAATGAAGTTTCTGATCACAGCTATAGTTATACGACTGATGGCAGTGTGGTTAAAAATGTAACGGTATACAAGTATGCCGAGATCAGCGGTGTACCGCCTACAGAAACCGGGGTCGAGTTGCGCGCAGGAGAGCTTAATGCGACTGAAATCATGGCTTCGCGCATGACCTCGAGCGCGACATATAAGACGACTTTAATAGGGCTCATAGCCGACTCCGGCGCGAATCCTAACATACAGTCTGTGACGTATTACGAGAAGGCGAAGGGCGACGAGATAGCCGACATATCCAATAACTACAAGCTCGGAACCGCGATCATAAAGAGTACCTCGAAATTCTTCTACGGCGCTTTGATGGTAGATGCTGCAAGCGCTAACCCCACCGACGCCATGACGAGAAGCGATACCTATAAGGACGACCTGGTCGTAGCAGCGAAGCTACAGTCAA
>Ga0315293_10003389_pt1 | contig 15343 bp, 13 predicted proteins | sample YL17G13_20_MG_FD_203071 | JGI IMG/M metagenome (GOLD analysis project Ga0315293, IMG submission 203071) | Sediment microbial communities from Yellowstone Lake, YNP, Wyoming, USA - YL17G13_20 | ecosystem: Environmental > Aquatic > Freshwater > Lake > Sediment | place: USA: Wyoming | collected...
CCTCCCGACATACCTGCGGTCGAGAAACTGCGAATCGACACACGTGACAACCCCCTTAAATCCCTCATCTACAAACATCCCGGCAAGCTCACCTGTGTCCCTCCCCCAGAGAGGAAATACCGCCCTCATCCCTGCCTTTGAGAGATTCTCCTCTCTGTACCGCCTCACATCCGTCAGAAAAACATCACCAAAGACCACCGTCTCAACACCCTCTCTGCGGTACTTGCTCAGCATCTCAGCCATTCTCGCCTCGTACTCTCCATACGATAAGTCCCTCGAAAGATATACTTTTTCGAGCGGCAACCCGAGCAGTTTGGCCTGGCACTCAATAAGCTCCCTCCGCACTCCATGCATACTGACCCTGTCGTATCCCTCTGTAAGAGTCGTCAATAGAGCCGTGATTTCATAGCCCCCGGCCTTCTGAACCTCATACAAGGCAAGGGCACTATCTTTACCCCCGCTCCAGCAAACTATTACTCTGGTCTTCACAAGTGAACCACTATTCCAGATCAAAAGGCGTATTGTCTATCGGCTCAAACCATCCCAATCTCAAACTCCCGGAATCAATCCCATAGGCATTCTTGTCGCCAAATTTTCCCATCTGCCGCTGCTCAATATGCCCATCCACCCATCCCACATTCGCCCTGCCTTTGTGGCGAAAGTGAATGGATGGTGACATATAGAAACTCTTTATCGGCCTGCCTTCATAAACCGTAAAAGGCGGCTCCGCAAATGAGTATTCTATCAGCAACAATCCGTCATTCGACATCGCCGTATCCGCAAACATCAACGTCTCTCCCGGCCTGCCAACTTCCGTCACCTGTGTCGTCCGCTCATACACCTCCTTCCACGCATCGCCGGCGATGCGACCATTTTCCCACATTCTACTGCCGATATAAGTCATATTGTATCCGTAACCTCCGCATCCCTGCTCAAAATTCGTATTCCAGTCCTGTCCCTTCACAAATTTCACTCTCTGCGGACACTCCTTGACCTCTCCATCCGTTAAGTATCCCGCCAGCGGGCCTCGCAACGGGTCAAACGGCTCATCAAGATTGTCTCTCACGCCATGCCAGCGATGCAGCCCCGCATTGTCCCACATATCGCTTGCCGCAGGAACATAAAACCAATCGTTCTCGACCGCGTAGCCGGTATTCGCTGTCAGAAGCTGCCGAACATTGGACCTGCAAACCAGACCGCGGGCCTGCGACCTCGCCGACGCCAGCGCCGGCATCAGCATAGCCATCACCAGCGAAATAACCGCAACCACCACCAATAACTCAATTAACGTAAACGCTTTTCGCACTTCTTACTTCTCTCTTCTTACTTCGCACTTCTCAGTCGCCATTTTTCCACCGCCACCCACTGCTCAGCAAATACAGCAAGGTCGCTGCCGTCAACAACGAAGTCTTTCGGCTCCGCAAGGTCGCACTTGCGTATCCAATTACTCTGCCCGAAATGGCTGCGCCACGCCGAGGCAAATAACGCCAAGTCTGCCATATCAACAACGCCGTCCAAATTAACGTCAGCCGAATATTCCTGTTCATTAAGCACGCCCACCGCCTCCAAATCCAGCCCGCCGGAACCCCACGTCAGCCACGCATCGTATATCGGATGGTTTGCCGAATAATAGGCCCAGTTGGGCCAGGCGCAGGGGTCTATGTGCCGAATCGCATCATCCGAAAAATCACCGTTGCCTGGAATGTCCACTATCCGCACATACTTTATATTGTTGATGTCAACGATGCCTAAAATGACATTCGGGTCGTCAGCGATTTCCTGTAAATCAAATGGCGTGCCTGTGAACGCATCGCCGTTATTCGGATGTTTGCCCGCAAGATTGTATATATCGGTGATGTCTAAGTAGTAGTATCCGTGCAGATTCGGGTCCGGACTTGTCATCAAGGCCACTGCTGGAAATCTCGCAAAATCCACGCCATTGGAAGAGACCTCAACATATCCCAGCTCACAATAATATTCGCTTTCTGTGACGCGAAAGCCGTTTTCAAAAACCACAAAATCGTCCCCTTTCTGATTCCGAATTGTCTCACTGAACGACAGTGTTATCCGCCCAGGCGGGACACCAGCGTCGATATCCTCCTGATACAGGTCGCCTAAGCTTACCGTGTAAACCCCGTCGCTATCGGTCATACTTGGCCCCAGTGCCTTGTTCGGGTCCCTCCACCACGGCTGCATATACTGCGGCGTCGGCTCGTAACTTACGCACGCCGTCGCCCAGCCTCGAAATATCGGATTCACCACCGCGTTAGGGTCTTTCAAAGGATTGGCGTGCCGCCCGCGATTCTCCGGATTTACGTACCCGTTCACCCCGGCCTCCGTATAAGGCCCTCCAAAGGCGGCACACGCCCACGCCGCCAAAACCGCTACAGTTATCGCAGCTCGTCTCACTTCTATAAACCCCGCTGCCGTCTCTTTCTTCGCGGCAGAATCAGCACGCCTGTTCCAATCAATACAATCGTCCCCGGTTCCGGCACAATCGTATCCACCGCAAAACAAGCCGGTGTATTCATACCCCACTGCCCAACGTCGCTCGAGCTCAAAGAAAATTCCAGATTCTTCACCACGCCCAGCGAAGCCAAATCAACATACCTCCACGTATTTACGATATTATCTTCGCTGTTGTCGCTGAAACGATAGTCCGCCAGGTAAAACTCAACCGCCCCCCCGACATTGCCGCCGGAATCTTTGCCGGTGATAGTCAACAGAAACCAGTCCGGGTCGCCGCCGCTCTCGCCGCCGAACTTCTTGGCAAAAATGTCACCCTGAAGCATCGAGTAATAGGCGTAGTTGTTATTTGTTACATACAAGCCCCTGACAACGCCCGCACTGTCGAGTGTAATCACAGGCAGCTCCCCCAAACCCACATACCCAATTGCATAGTTGGCCGAGTTACCCTCGCCCTGTCCCGTAATCGCATTGTATAGACCTGCAAACCCGCCTGTCACGGTATCGGTAATGTTCGAGTAGGAAAAGCCTTCCCAGGCGCCCCACTGGGCGTTGTAATTATTGTTGAAATGCGCACTGCCGCTTGTAAAGCCGCCCGACCCATCCGAACCGTTCCAGTAAGACTCCGGCCCCAGGCTCAAATCCTCAAACGTCGCTATGTATCCATTAACAACATTCGCAGCCGCAAAAACAATAACCAAACACGTCAAACCCTGACATCCAATCACTCTTCCCGAAGCCATAATTTTTCTCCTCCAAAAATAGTTTTTGTTTTTTCAAAAATCTGTTCACATTACTTTCTTTACGTTCAAGTTCGTTTGCATTAGTTTTTTATCAACCTTCTTTCGTTCAATCCGGCCCTTGTCGCAAGGGCACCAAAAATAAAAACCGCCGTCCCCACGAGAGGAACGGCGGTCTAATTCACATCCAGCCAAACTATGTCAACCCAGCATCGCTTTGCCGAGCCACACCTGCGTTCCAGCTCGCGAGAACACCACAACCCTATTTGCGACCCAGCGCAAAATAGAGTCCTCAACAGTGTGCACCAACCATAGGCAGGTTTTCTGACTTGCGTCTTACCTCAAGACTCCTTCCCATCCGCCCTTGGCGGATAGTGGACAATTGTCTCTCGGACTTCCGACTTGACTCATCGGAACAGACGCTCACAGCGGCGCGACCGCCGCGGATTTTCACCGCGTTCCCGTTTGACTATCCCGGAGCACAATCCCCGGGACCTACAGTCAGACTATATACATTTCAAAGAACATCTAATCTTCTACCAACCCCCGCACTAACTTTCAAGCAAAAAACAAAAAATATCGGCGCCTTCAGTGATTCCTCTCATGTCCCTCTATCTAAATGCAACGCCAACAAGCGGTTGGAACAATCTCGTCAGTCGGTATTCCCTACCCTTCGCGGTCCGTACCCGCACTACCGCCTCAGGTAAATAATTACACCGGCGAAAATCAAAATCACAGCCACGCACACCCCCAACGCCGCCACGAACACCCACACAAACCGCCTGTTCTGCCTGGAGACGATGTATTTAAGATACCTGTCGCTCGTGGCAAAGGTCTTACTCATTTGCTCGATGCCCGCCGTCTGCCCGATGGTGCTGTCGTTCAGCTTCTCCAGCGTCTCATTAAACTTATTAAAGCTCTCGACCATTTGCACGTCCGCATCCGCCGCAGCCGCAAGCTGATGGTCGATGTCTGCCAGCGAATCGCTCTGCCTGGCAATCTCGTTCGGAATCCGCTCAACTGTATCCACAAACTGCTGCTGCTTCGTCGCCACCGACCGCAACTGCCCCAGAAGCTCTTCTATCACCTGCTTCTGGCTCTCCACAACGGCAGGAAAACCCTCCAGCAGCCGCGGCAGTTGTTCAATCCGGCTCATCAGCTCACGGTGCTGACCTATCTGCTCATTCAAATGCGTATTGATTGCCTGCAACTGCTCAAGCAGCTTATTGAAGCCCTCCTGCAGCTTTTCCAGCGACTCCTGCTTGTCGGCAACCTTGACCGCCTTTACGACCACCTTATCAGCATCCCCCGGTTGACCCGCCGCCGACCCAACCGTTTCAGATTCACCGATGATAAGCCCATCATCGTCTATCTGCACGCCGGAATCCGGCTCCACCGTCGGCTTGTGGCCCTGCAGCCATTTATTCACCGACGACCACAAATCCTTCAGCTTCACCTTCTTAAGGTTCTTCAAGGACGAAAGCACTTTCAACTCGGATTTTCCCACAAGCCACCTGCCGCGACAAAGCCTGGATAACTAAACACGCGTCAGAATCCGTCCATATTAAAAAGCTTCCCAACCCATAGTGCAAGTTATTTCCAGGAAACTAAAAGTGGATGTGCCACGCAGCTTACCCACAAGGATTTGCCGGCCTGAAGACGCAGACCCGCCTCGTTTGGCCGGATATTTGAAGTAGATACCGCCCCCGCAGCAGAACCCTAATGAGCGGCCTGTAAGAGTTTTTGGCAGGCCTGTATCGCCTGCGAAAGCCCGCACGTTATGGCGGATATGTTACTTAGCTCATCGGCAGTCAGCTTGTCCGCCGACGAGCGGTAAATCAATATAAAGCCCAGCGACGCCCCCACCAGCCCCAGCGGAATCGTCACTGCCGAAATTCGACTCAGCGCCGCAGGATTACCCTCCAGCCCCATCCCCAGCATATCCTCCAGAGTGCACATCCTGTTGGAATTACAGATATTGTCCATCAGCTCCGCACTGAAATAATTCTCCAGTTGCCGTTTTTCAAGGCCGCTCGGCCGCTCGCCTTCAAATATATGCAGCTCGAAGTTATCGCCTTCGCGCAAAAAGAAAATGACATTCGCCTCCCCAATCTCGCCCCGGATGAGCCTGATGGCAGCCTGCAGCAGGCCCCCAAGCTCGGTCGTCCCGATGATTGACTCATAGAAATTCGCCGCGAACGTGATGGCATTCAGCCTCTTGATAAAGTCCTTCTGCGCAGTAATAAAATCATTGCAAAGCATATCTATCTGCTTGGCCCGCTTCTTACGCTCTTTGTTCAGCCGACCTATAAGCAGACGCAGCCTTCTACGCTGATTTTTGTCCTCGACAATCATCAGTTTCTATCACTCCACCGAAACTTCCAGGGCGTCAAACCAGTCAGTGTCAGTCAGTGCCTATGTATTTTAGGTTCGGCTTAAAAAAGGCGATGCTTTAAGGCTAAGCAGGCATTTATTCGCTCCTCCGATGCGCCCTATAAACAGACGGTTCCCAGTCCTGCGATAGTTAAGAACTCTCCGAAACCGACCGCCAAATAGACCGGATGTTCGCTTGCGAGAATAATCCACCCGTATTTTAGGACCCGTTAATCACAACCCTGACCAAAAAGAGCTGCGAGTCGAATCATCCCCAATTGATGGCCCCCCAGCCGAGTAGAAAAATAGCCCCTCCGCATCGGCAAGAGACTCCTGCCGCCGCGAGTGCCCACGAATCAGGTAACTCCTCAACCTCCGCCCTATTTTTTTCTATAAATGACAACCTTGCCTAGCGCATCGGCAAAGGTCTTCAGCGGCTTATCCATCACCGCAAGAGGCGGGTCGGCAAAATCCAGCCTTCCGCTGGTCGCCTCCCACACATCGCGCAGTGTCACCACCTTAGCCACTATCTTCGCTCCGCCGACCCTTCCCCGCTTACACTCCACAATGCTGCGCCTGCTCAGGTTCTGCATGACCTTCTGCAGATACCCCACGGAAAACTTTAGCGACTTTGCAATATCCCCCGCCTGAACGTACTCACCTCTCCTGCTTTTCCCAAGGTAAAGAACCGTTTCCACTGCCATTACAAAATCCTGATTAAGTTTCACTTTTGCCTCCTTCTTTTGTTATGCCGCCTCTATGTTGTAACAAACACCAGCCTGTACCGGCTTACTTTCAACCGCTACCTTGCGCACACGCGCCGCAAAGTCATCAATCTCTTCTATCTTCTCAAACCCCACGACCATTGCATCCACGCAGCCCAACCCAAGCACAAATCGGACTGACCCATCGCGCTTTTCATCGCTGTCCCTGAAGCTGCCCTCGCCTATCAGCTTCATTCCTATTACGCCCTTGCCCGCCTCGTGCATCTTCTTAATCACAGGCACAACCTTCTCAGGCGGCGCATCCATCTTCTCGCCGTATGCGTTAATCCGCACGTGCACCGAATCAACCCAGGGCTCGTTTGCAGCCGCCTCCAGCGCCTCCAGCGAATGACACGACACCCCGTGCGCACGGATGATGCCTTTCTTCTTTAGCTTCTCTAATGCTTCCATCTGCTTACCGACTTCCTCCGGCCACTTCGCAGATGACACGCAATGCAGGAGTATCACGTCGATATAGTCCGTGTTCAGCTCCTTCAGAAATCGCTCTACAACGATGTCGCAGTCCGGCCGCTCCTTCTCCGGTATCCCGCCCTGCCGCCACCAGATTTTCGAGGAAATCACGTAGTCCTTGCGCTTCATCTTGGCCAGCGCGCCCGCCAGAAACGGGTGCGTCCCGTACAGGTCCGCAACGTCAAACAGCCGCACGCCTCGCTCGTATGCCGCCCGCGCCAGCGCCTCAAATTTTTCCTTCCCCATCCGCGTATGGTTCGACTGCCGGTCCCCGCCGCGCATCCCCGTCCCCAGACCAACCCGTGTAAGCTTAATCTTTGTCTTGCCTAACGGCACAAGTTCGTACGGGTCAAACACCCTGGGCTTCTGCTCCTGACCCCCGACCCCTGACCCCCGACCCCTGACCCCCGACCCAAACAGTATCCCGCCTGCCCCAGCAAGCGACATCGCCAAAAATTCCCGCCGTCTCATTTCCATTTTACATAACTCCAAACCAGTCCGTGTCAGTCAGTGTTTCCAAGTCCGTGTTAATCAGTGTCTATGCCAACCCTGCAAAAGCTAACCATAATCAGGATACTCGCGTTTCACTTCCAATGCAAGCATATTGCTCAAATTTTCAATGTCCTGCTTCAATTTCACCCTTTAAGTTCGCTCAATATCAAAACCTTCCTGCACGTGCAGTGATTGCCTAAGTGGCACAATGCAAGTCTCGAAGCGGTAAATTTCATCGGAAATGAAAAACCTCCCGATTCGCCGTATCCGATTGTTATGTGCGGAAAGAAGTTTTCAAAAGCCGCCTTCCCCGCATAGTTCCTTATCCAAAGCAAAGTCGATTCCTCCACACTCGGCGGCGAAAGCGCCATATCCGCCGTTGCACCATACCTGAAATACGGCTTCAAACTCCGCATAACTTCCTCGTGCAGCGATTGCAAAGCCGCCGTCTTCTCTACCTGGAAAACCGACACCTTTTCCCCGACCGCGTTTGTCCCAACACCAACGCCGACAATCTCTAACTCCTGCACACCGTATCTCGCCGCTATCGCCTGCAGGACCTTCTCGATATCGATAAGCTCCTTCTGGTCGATACAGCCCATAGCCAGGGAAATATGAGGCAGACAATTCTGCCTGCCGAGAACTATCTTATCGCTGCCCCGTTCTTGTAACTTCTTATTTGCTTCGATAGCTTTATCCACCATCTCCTCCGCCGGCAGCAGCACCGCATCGACCGCTATCTTTGCCATAACAATACCCTTGCAAAAAACCCTGAAAAGCCGGCAATGCGACTATTTTACTCGAAATTAAAGGAAAATTTTATCTCCGACGCCGAATATTTTACACAGCCCTTGAACAATCGGCTGGACTAAGCGTATTAAAAGCAGAAATTCATCTCCCTCCTCCTTCAATAAATATGAGGGGGCGGCCAAGACCGGCCGCCCCCGAGCTATTTTCACCCACAAACTCTCTTCGCCCCGGCGAAAAGTCAACGCTATTGATTTTTCCCGCGAACGTGCATCCCCAACTCCTGTCTATTTCAAACAAAACCTCCCCGGCCGCCCAATATTCAAAATCACCTCACAAAGCAAACCTCACTCCGAAATCACTCGTCCGCTCTTTTTACCGTCAATCACGCTTGACAATAATCGCTTCCTTAAGTATTATCCCCCCGTTTTGTAACTTCCTTGTCTTAAAGGAAGCTAGGACAGCAGGAAACCAAAAAAATCTGCTAAGTGCAGACCCTGCAATTTTGCCCTTTTAGCAAACATTATGGAAATTAAGCCGTTCAGAGCATTCAGATTCAACCGGGCCGTAGTCGGCGACGTCTGCCGGTGCATCGCGCCGCCCTACGATGTCATCAGCCCCGCTCAGCAGACCATTATCCATAAAAAAAGCAAATACAACATCATTCGCATAACCAAAGGCAAAACAACCCCCTCCGACAACACCCGCAATAACCCCTACACAAGGGCCGCAAAATATCTCAATAACTGGCTCAAGAAAGGTGTCTTGAGACAAGATAAAACCGATGCCATTTATGCCTACACCCAGGATTTCGAGCTGGCTGGCGCCAAATTCAGCCGCATCAGCTTCATCGCCCTTGCCCGGCTCGAAGAGTTCACGCCCGCCGGCCCCGTCAGGCCGCACGAGCACACCCTCAACAGCCAGATAATCGACCGGCTCAACCTCAAAAGAGCGACCGCAGCAGACTTCGGCCTGGTCTCTATGCTGTATGAGGACAGGAAAAAAACCGCAGACAAAATCATTAAATCAGCCGCCGCCCAAAAACCGCTTCTCGACTGCCTCGATGAGCAGAACGTCCGACACCGTCTCTTCGCAATCACAGACGAAAACGATATCAACGCGACAGTCCAAACGATACGCAAAAAAATCTGCATCATCGCCGACGGCCACCACCGCTATACAACAGGCCTGCTTTACTCGAGGGGAACCGGCAACCCCGCCGCCCGCTTCCAGATGATTGCCTTCACCAATATCTGCCAGGATGGCCTGCTCGTCCTCGCCACCCACCGCCTCGTCGGCAGTCTCGGAAACTTCTGCGTCAAAAAACTAATCGCCGACCTCAAAAGAGACTTCGAAGTTACTCACCTGCCGTTCGATTCTCCGCGAACAAAACTGCGGGCAAAACAAAAAATGCTCGCCCTGATGAAAGCCGGGCATAAAAAGGACAAAAACGCCTTCGGCATCTACGCCGCAAACAGCTTCTACGTCGCCGTCCTGAAAAACAAACGCATAATGACCTCCGCCGCCCCGGACTACAGCCCCGCCTGGAGGACGCTCGATGTCGCCGTCCTACACAAGCTCATCCTCGAAAAACTGCTCAGCATCGGCGAAAAACAGCTCGATTCCGAAGGCGGCATCGAATATATTAAGGATATGGAAAACGCCATCGATGAATCGACCGAAAAGGTTGACAAAGGACAAAAACAAATCGCCTTCTTTGTGAACCCGACAAAAATACGCCAGATTCAAATGGTGGCCGACGCCGGCGAAAGAATGCCGCAAAAATCGACCTACTTTCACCCGAAATTGTATTCGGGTTTGACAATTAACAAACTGTAACTTTTTTTGGATGATGTAATATGCCAGACTGGAAAAACCCGCCAAGATTGTTTATCCCGGGTCCCGTAAAGGTCAACTCGGACGTCCTGTATCAGCTCGCCCGTCCCACCCTCGGACACCGCGGCAAAGAATACGCCCAGCTCCAGGCCGAGACGACCGAAATGCTCAAAAAAATCCTTTTCACTACCCAGCACGTCTTCCTCTTCACGTCCTCCGGCTCAGGGGTCTGGGAAGCGTCCATCCGCAACTGCGTCGCGCCCGATGAAACCGTCCTGTGCACGTCCTGCGGCGCCTTCAGCGAAAAATGGGCAGATGTCGCCCGCGCCTGCGGCAGAAACGTCGAAGACCTCAAGGTCGAATGGGGCAGCCCCATCCTGCCCGAAATGCTCGACAAGAAACTATCCACCGGCAAATACGCCGCCGTAACGCTTGTCCACAACGAGACAAGCACCGGCGTGACAAACCCCATCTATGAAATCAGCGACCTGATGAAGAAAAAATATCCCGATGTCCTCGTCTTCGTTGACTCCGTCAGCGGTATGGTCGGCCTGCCTCTCCACTTCGACCGGCTCGGCTGGGACGTCGGATTCTGCTCCGTCCAGAAGGCCTTCGCGCTCCCGCCGGGTCTCGCCGTCGCCGCCGTCAGCAGCCGCGCCCTCGAAAAAAGCAAATCCGTCCCCGGCAGAGGCTACTACTTCGACTTCCTCAACTTCGCAAAGTCCGCAGAGAAAAACCAGACCCCAACCACGCCCTCCATCCCTCACATTATGGCCCTGCACTACCAGTGCACCAGACTGCTCGCAGAAGGTATGGAAAACGTCTGGAACAGACACAAACAAATGGGCGACCTCGCAAGGGCCTGGGCAAAAGAAAGATTCGCCCTTTTCTGCGGTGAGAAATACGCCTCCAACACCCTCACCACAATCAAGAACACCCGAAACATCAACGTCGCTTCGGTAATCGCCGCGGTCCAGCAGAAACACAACACCGCCTTCGGAAATGGCTACGGCAAACTAAAAGAGGTAACCTTCCGAATCGCTCATATGGGCGACATCACAATCGGCGAAGTGAAGGAGCTCCTCGCCTGGATTGACGAAGAAATCGCTTAATCCCGCGTTTACGTGCCTGTTTAGCCCTCCGTAGCGCAGCTTTTAACCCTGAGCGTAGTCGAACGGGGCAGGCCCCAGAACTTCTTTATCTGGGGCCCAGAATTTCTTTGTCGTTTCCCCATCGCCGCCACGGCAACGGTGATACCTTACGATCCTGCCTTACGTATCGCGACGATGCGCAAACGCAATTTACGTGTCGGTAGCCTTGTCTCAACTACTTGTCCGACGGATGCCCCCAACATCGATTGGGCAATCGGTGTATTTTCATTTATTTCGCCAGTGTCAGGATTTGACGGTCCATGAGTAATGAGTGCCTGCTTTTCTGAATCCGGTTCCTCCTCATCTATGTAAACTACTGTATCGCCCACCTTGACTCTTTCATTGGTAGTTTTCTTATCCTCTTCTGTTCCTCCGCATTGTTTAGTAGTCGATGGAATTTCATACGTGGGATAAATCCCTCTCTCTTCAAGAAGGTGCCATAGACCATTCAACGCAACCTCTTTATTTGCATAAAAAGCAGCTTCCCTGACACGATAAAATACCCACTTACATCGTTCCAGCTTCCGCTGACGCTCCATATCCTGCTCGTAATGCTCCGCTCCATGCCAATGTTCTCCGTCACATTCAACGGCTAAGCGTGATTGTCCTCCCACTATTACAATATCTATGAATTTTTCAGCAACATTTAACTGTGGAATTACTTGGTAACCTCTGACCGCTATTTCTAATGCGACATCCACTTCAAACCAGCTATCGAAAGGTTGAGGTGCTTTTTCAATAAAATGGTTGGCCCGTTCAAACTGTTTTCTCAAATCATTAACAACTATGCCTGCGATCTCTTGTATTCGAGTTTCCTCAAAATGCTTCAGCAGACGCTTCCGAAGACAGGTATCGCCAAGATCGTTCTGTGTAACAGAATGAAACAGCCACATTTGGTCACATGCCCGACTTGCTGCAACGTTGAAACTTCTTTCAAAAGTATCTCTTGCCATTGCTCCGATTCTCTCATTCGGCGCCGCCACCATCGAGAGAAAAATTATATCCCGTTCAGCTCCCTGGAAACTATAGGGATTTCCACAAATAAGCCTCCGTTTATCCATTTCTTCTGCGCCTAAACGCTCCAATAATTGCCTTTCAATCAATCCGGCTTGAGCAATCTTCCCCTGAAGGATGATTACTCCCATCGTCTTACCTCTATATTTATCATCTTGGCAGAGTTCCACTATTTTATTGACTATGGCTTCTGCTTCAGGACGGTTGATGACGCGGCTTTCAGAACCTTCTCGATAACCATTTTGAAGATACACATGCTTGAGAGGTTCGAGCCTATCTGCCCCGTATTGTCTAAGCGGTATTAAAGGCGTATCGGAATAGCACATATCATTTGAGAAACGAATAATCTCCGGCATGCACCGGAAGTGCTCTCTCAGTGCTATGCGTCGCGTTCCATAACGCAGTTTCCCATGAGCGAAGATACTTCCAACCACATCGAAGGACGATTTAAATTGAAAGTCGTGGAGGTATTCTTCCATCAACCGGTTGACCGCATCCTGAGGGACGCCGACCGCATCCGGGCTGATCTGTTTTTCATCTCCAACAATAAGTATCTTCTTCCCGAGATAAAATAAAGGAATGGCCTCGAAACCACACTGTGATGCTTCATCCACAATAATGACATCAAACATTCCGGGAGAAGGATCAACAGTATCCCAAACACGATGCAAAGGCATTACCCATGCGGGAACCGCTTCTCGACACTCATTTAGATGCTCCTGTGCTGCTCGACGGTGCCTGGGTGCGTGTTTCCCCGTTCCTTTTCCGATCTTTTTTATTTCTTGTTGCCAAGCCTCCATATGCCGCCTATGGTTTTCATTCATCCTACTGAAACAGAAAGACCATGCCTTCAGGGATGCGATGTGAGCGATGGTTTTGCTTATTTCTGATTCGATTTGGCATTCCCGCCTCGAAAGACTTGGCTCATCTTCTTTATTTATGAAGTCATTCAACCAAAACTTCGCCTGTGCCCATCGCCAGGTATCGGCAAACTGCTTGATTCGTTCGTTCCAAGAAGGCTCTTCGCAGGTTTGTGAGAGTTTGTCTGCTAAATTGGGCGTAACCTGCCTTAACCTGCCAAGAGTACTATTAACCCAATCAGCCAATTCCTTATCTCGTTCCAACTCCTCGATTTTGATATATGCGCGAACGTAAGCATCTATATTGCGAGCCTTAATCGCTTCTACTATGTCTTTTGCAATAGGGTGCGTATTTTTCTTATTTATAATAACTGCTATTTGTGATTCTAACTGCTCAATCTTATATTTAATTTTGAGTTTGTTGATTCTTGCAAGCACGTATTCGCATGTTCGAGCAAGTTTCTGTAGGCTGGATTCTTCGTACCATACCGGCTGCGCAAGATTACGGCATTGTGCCAACGTCTCTTTGCATCGATTGATCTTATCCACGAGAGAAAGGATGTCACGAAGCGTGTCTGTTAAAGATATTAATGCTTGAAACTGCAAATTGTATGGACCTTTTGGTCTTTCAGAACGTCCGATCCAGTATTCCCAACCCTGCCCCAATTCAATCTGAACCCTCAAAGCATCAACCATCAAGGCAACATTCTCAAGGCAGTTGCACGGGCGACTGTTGACCCGGATTGTTTTGATTATGTACCTTACGGGTTTGATAATCCCTGGGCAGAATGGACCCCAACCCAACTTGCCTCCGTTTGAAAGGTGATTTTTTATAACCAATGCGTCTTCATAAACCGCTTTTGTGTCACTATTTTCAGGCAGAGTTATATTTGCGGAATCGGCTTTTTGAACGATATCCGTTAGATTGCTTATGGTCTGCTCGGAAAATCTGATTAATTCCTGCCAGATTGCGCAATTTCCTAAAGATACGTCCCGAATCGCGCCAGGGACCCAATCATGAGGTATCGACTTTATCCTATGTATTTCGCTCGATAATTGATTCAGGCTATCCAGAATTAAATGAATCGTTTTTTCTTTTAAACCGGAAACGCTCTGGAAAAAAGCAGCATCGATGTCGGTTGATAAGGTATTTTCCTGCTCTGCAGCTTCTTGTTCTTGTCTGACAAGAAACTCGAACTGTTGAGCATTTGTAATTGAATCCAAACCGGGCCAGAACTGTTCAAGTTCCTTCTTCTTCTCATCCGTAAGGACACGCAGGCCGTTCAGCAATTTGTATAGCTCTGTTTCAGATACAGGACATTCGCAGTCAAGAGGAACTTCATCGGTTAACCACCCATATTTGTTTTCATCTCTTTTCAATTCCCGGGCGATTTGAGCCGCTGTGCCTCGGTATGCGCCATCGGCGACACTCTGTAAGTGAGTCTCGGACTCCCGAATGGCTCGTAGTCTATTTGTTATTGCTGCTTTCTCCTTTCTCAAACGATAAAGGTCATCTTCCCCTTTTTGAATTCCTTTTTGTGCGTTTTCAAAAAGATTTGAATCCTCATTCTTTTGAAGAATTGAATTTACACTTGTCTCTAATGCTTTTCTTTCTTCAATGCCGCTTCCCAGCAGATTTATGCAAAGCGGGCGCATCTCTTTGGGGATAAGACCATCACCTCTGTCTTCTTTTGTGTCCTTCCCATCATCGCTGCTCTCATCTTTCCTGCCTGTTCCCATAAGGACTTGAAGGGCGCGGGGAGTTTTTGCGGTCACAAGAATTCTTTGCCCTGTTGCAAGCAAATGGCAGATAAGATTGGCGATTGTATGCGATTTGCCTGTCCCCGGAGGGCCTTGTACGAGAACCCCATTTGAAGTTCGAATTTTTTCTATGATACGCCTTTGTTCTTCATTGAAGGGTTTTGGGAAGTATATTTCGCCAGTGATCTGTACGCTTGGGTCATCCACCCCTTCTGATAGCGTTTGACCATCATCGTCCGGTATCTCTGCAATATCTCTGAATTCAGAAGGGATTATATCACCATCTTCAATTCGTTTCTTTATTCGCTTTAGCACTTCAGTCAAACCTCTGATTGACCGTTTTCCTAAAATGAGCGCGGGAGCGTATTCTACGACCGGCTTTTCAGAATCCTGCGGCGTTTTTGGCTCCATCCGGTCATGATACTCACCATGAGTGTGGATTGAATGAACAAGGGCTTTTAGGACTCCTTCTATACAATTCCTATCCCAGGGGTTGTCCTCAGCGTTCATAAGACCGGTTTTTGCCAATTCTTCCGCCCGATCCGGCTGCTCTTCGACGTCGAGCATATCCAATTCCGGCCTAAGATTCGCACCATCGGGATTGGACCGGACGGTGAATTTTCCTAAACGTGCTTCGAATTCAAGAGTTGCATTGGCAACGACAAGAT
>Ga0315293_10003391_pt1 | contig 15342 bp, 16 predicted proteins | sample YL17G13_20_MG_FD_203071 | JGI IMG/M metagenome (GOLD analysis project Ga0315293, IMG submission 203071) | Sediment microbial communities from Yellowstone Lake, YNP, Wyoming, USA - YL17G13_20 | ecosystem: Environmental > Aquatic > Freshwater > Lake > Sediment | place: USA: Wyoming | collected...
CAATACCGCCAATAACGCCAATAACGGCAATAACGGCAATAACGGCAATAACCGCAATAACAGCAACAGCACCAACAATAATACCAATGCCAACAGATATTATAAATCCGATTTACGAAACAGTTTAGCAAAATTAAAAACTTTATTTTTGTTAGAATGGAATCACCCCAAAAACCCGCTACACAATTAAAAGCTGTAGAAAATAATAAAATAGTTTCTACCAAGTTTGATTTTGTTAAGTTTACTTTCTACTTTACATATGTTTTACTTATTACAACTGGTACGATTACCTTTATTGAAGCATTAGCTACAAAGGATCCTACAATTCGTCATATTATGAACTTAGAAACGTGTATTTCTATTATTGCTGGATATTTCTACTCACAATTTGTTAATAAGGTTACTACGGCTAATGGCGGTGTTATTGACTATAAAGAGATTAATGACACTCGATACACTGATTGGTTTATTACAACACCACTTATGTTACTTGCTCTTATGATTGCACTCTCTTATAATAATAAACAATCTATTCACGTTGGTACTTATGTAAGTGCTGTTTTACTCAATTTTGGTATGTTATATACTGGGTATTTAGGAGATAAGGGAACTATATCAAAGACAGCAGGATGTGTAGGTGGATTTGTTTTCTTTGCGGCATTATTTGCTCTCATATATTTCACATTTGTTAAGGGATCATCTAACACATTCAACTTTATACTATTTGGCATTTATCTAGTAATATGGGGTCTATATGGATTTGTCTATTTGTTAGATGAGGAAAACAAAAATATAATTTATAATATTCTTGATGTAACTGCGAAATGCTTTGTTGGTCTAGGTTTCTGGGCATATTTTACTAAGATTTTGGTAGCATAGATGCTAAAAATAACTTAAACAGAATGTACTTAATTTAAATTAAAATGGCACATAACCACAACAAAATTATTCTTAATCTTATGATTAAAAATGAATCTAAGATTATAGAACGTTGTATTGGGCGCGCACTAGAGCACGTTGACGCAGTATCTATTCTAGATACTGGCTCCACTGATAATACCGTTGAAGTCTGTAATACATTTCTCACAGCTTCAGGTAAACCCTTCAAAGTATCAGTTGAACCCTTTAAAAATTTTGGATACAATCGTACAGTATCTTTTCAAAAAGCACAAGAGCTCTGTAAGGAATTAGGTTGGGATGCGAATAATACGTATGCGATGGCGGTGGATGCAGATATGATTATTAAACCATCACCAGAATTTAAGGATTATAAATTAACTGTCCCTGGATATAATGTAATTCAGCAAAATTCGGTACTAAAGTATTATAATAATCGATTTATGCGCTGCTCCTATGAATGGAAATGTGTTGGCTCTACTCACGAATATTGGAGCGGTGATCCAACGGGTAAGATTCCATTTGAAATATTCAATATTGATGATGTAAATGATGGTGGATGTAAAGCAGATAAGTTTGAACGCGATGTTCGACTCCTTACCGAGGACTTAAAGACCGAACCAGACAACGGTCGCACACATTTTTACTTGGCACAAAGCTACAAAGACAGTGGTAAAACCAAAGAAGCCATTCAACACTATAAACAGCGAATTAAAATTGGAGGATGGTTTGAAGAAGTATGGTACTCGCACTACCAAATTGCTAAATGCTATGAAATACTCAATCAACCTGAAAAGTTTGAATCCTGGATGCTTAAAGCATTTAAATTCCATCCTCGCCGCTCAGAACCACTCTATAATCTCACTCGATACTTCAAAGATAAATACGAACACTATAAGGCCTATCACTACTATCTCAAAGGGAAAGATATTCCTTACCCCAAAGATGATGTTCTTTTTATTGAACCCGATATTTATAATGGACTCTTTGAATATGAAAATACTATTCTCTCCTGCTATGTTCCCGCTAAAACAAAACAAGATTGTCTTATTGATATGGTTAAATATATTAATACTCGAACACTTCACTTAGATAATGTATGGGATAATATTCACTACTATATTGAACCTCTTGAGAGCCACATATACAATGGTGAATATAGCAAACTCTTCTTTCCTCAGCAGGACGAATATCAGGTTTCTTCTTGTTCGATTATCCCTTATAAGGGACGTATGTTGATGAATACACGTTATGTAAATTATTCCATTGATAAGCAGGGGCAATACCATATGCGCTCATCCGATGGGCACGTTAAAACTAAAAATGGTATGACATATCTTAATAAATCATATTACCCAGTTGAAAATGTTACTATGATGAAAGAAGAGGCCACTATTTTATATCCTAGTAATATTGAAGGACTTGAAGATGTTCGCCTATTTTCTTTCAAGGATAAACTTCACTTCACAGCCTCTTCTAAGAACTTGACAGATGATGGAAAGATTGTTATGGCAGTTGGTGAATATAACCCTGATGAGCATATGATGAAAAATATTAATGTTATTCGGCCACATAAACCGTCAGATTGTGAAAAGAATTGGATATTTGTTCCTGAAACTTCCCTTACAACTACTGAGGCTGCGAAGGATAAAATGAACTTTATTTATGGATGGCATCCTATGGAGATTGGAGCAGTTACTGATAATAAATTATCTATTCATACCAAGTTTGACACCCCTCAGATCTTTAGTCGGTTCCGCGGTTCCTCCACTATCTGTGAATATGATAGCAAACTTTGGGCTGTAGTACACTTTGTTAAGTATAGCACGCCTCGTATATATTACCATTCTTTAGTACAATTTAATCGTGAAACAATGAAGCCTGAATTATATTCTCTTCCGTTTGTTTTTAGAAAACACGCCATCGAATACTGTCTAGGAATGCATATCCGCGATGGAAAAATATATTTTGTCTTTTCTCAAAATGATAATGAACCTGGTTTAATTACGATGCCATTTAGAAACTTGAAATTTATACCTTTGTAAACATTGTATAATTTGCTATATATAACTATTTTGTTATAAATAATTTGTATCAACTTTAAAATTTGATATAAATTATTTATTTATGTATTTCTAACGATAGGAATGCTACACTTACTTCGCAATAAAATCAGTTCTAATATCCAAGATCTTAATGAACTTCATAAATATTATAAATGGATTCCTGATGAAAATATGATTCGACCGAATCCAAAAGTCTTAGAAGATAAACGTATATTTAGTGAGTATATTCTTCGTAAATGGGCAAGTTTCAAAGACTTCATTCTTGATACTCACTTCAAATATCCTATAAATATCAAAGATGGATATCGTTGTATCCATAGTGAAGTAAAAAAATCAGAATGGAATTTCCAAAAATCGCTCTTTCCATATGATTTATTACCAGAAGTCAATCATTATATTTTATGGAATTGTTTATACGATTACTTCAAAGATTTTAATGAGTCTATGATTAATACTATTATTAAGGATACAATTGAAAGTATGCTGGGAACTGACAAGTTTGATTTTGCTTGGTATAAGAATCCTAAACCATCAATTCCTGAGCTATGGCATTGTCAGGTCTTTTGGGTACGACTCTAAATATAGTCACATATATCAGCAACTAAAGTATCATTATTTTTTCTTATTTTGAATGGTTTTCCACAGCCGTAAATTGTATCTGTTTCTGCTAATCTATCACATTCAGTCTTTGGAGTATGTGGATTCATTTGTTGCCCATTGGATTTTAAAACACCGTGACGAAAAATAGCACAATTTATTTCCAGAATTTCAACTTGGCATTTACAGTGCGGACACTCAACAAAACTCATTAATAATAAAAAGAAATTAAGAAATTAAAAAATTAAAAAATTAAGAGCCTAAAATTATTTTCAATGAATAGTCAGAATGGTAAAGGCAATTAAAACTAAGAAGGATCGATTATCAGAAGGTATTCATATTCTTAAGCAACTCCGCGATAATGGTGTTAAAGACCAATCACCAGGGTTTCTAGAGCTCAAAGCAAAAATTAGTGAATGGGTTTCAAGTGAGGGCTCATGGGATGGCAATATTGACTTTAGAGAATATGGTCGTGTAGCGGAAGTTGAACTTCCTAAATATGACAATAAAGCAGCTGGACTAAATTTTAAAGTTAAGAAAGTTTTTTAGTACGTTTTGCTTTTAAAACTCTCTGATACCATAATTTATAAGAATATTGTACTTTTGATATATTAATTTCTATAGTTTTATTTGTATAGTTCTTGTATCGCTTCTGTTGGTTCTGTCGCTTCTGTAGGTTGTAACCAGAGGAGATTGTATCCTCATCTTCATCCTCATTGTGCGTAGTACCAGGAGCAGGTTTATAAAATCCATCAGGTGGCGGAGCCAATTCTTTACAGCGGCTGGCACTATGATCACTGTCGCCACAAATAGAACATAAATACGACATATTACTAAAAATATATATTATTTTTTGTTGTAAGTTTACAAGGATATATCAAGTAGGATAGGAATATGATCTGAACCAAAGTATTCCTGAAGCATATCGGATTGAACAATTTTATCTTTAGAGTCAGATGATAAAATCCAATGGTCAATATTCCATCCTTTGTTATTCTGTCGAGCATTGGCAAAGTTTGAAAAGTAAGTATATTTTCTTTCGGTTGGATGAAGATGACGGAATGCGTTTACAAACCCAACTTCTAGCATTTTTTTATATTCAGCTCGTTCTTCTTTTGAGGCGCCTGCCACCTTATCTCTATTCTTTTTATCGTGAATATCAATATCTTCTGGAGCTACATTATGATCGGCAACATAAATTACTGGAACAGTATTTTCCTGTTTCAGTAATGTAAGATAATTACGCATAGTACTTTCCCACGCTATTCTCTCTTCTAAACGAGCCAGTTCAGGTTGGGCATTAGGGACATATGCTACAACTACAACACAGTCTTTAAAGCGAGCAGTAATAACTCGTCCTTCATCAATCCATTCATAGTTTGAATAGGGACCAAGTTTCTCTTCTTCATACATTTTAAAGTCATAAGAAACCCACTGTGGCTTTTGATTACACATAAGGGCGACGCCTGAATAGCCCTTTTTATGTTTAGAGAAGTTTGTTAAGATATATTTGAAATCTGATTTGAAACAGGCAAGATCTCCTTCGCTTTGTGTTTTTACCTCTTGGAAGCATAGTATATCTGGTTTTTGTTCTTGAATTAAGGTTTTAATAACATTGTTTGTGGCAGAACCTTTCTTTTCGCCATTCTTAATTTTGGTGGTCATTGACCTAATACCATTGATATTCCAACTGATGAGTCGCATTCTTTATAAGGTCTTGGATTCACAGCTTTCATTTTTGCTATGCTGGGATTTCAATTTTTTTTATTAAATTAAAGCATCTCTTTAATTTCAATACATCGTCTCCTGTCCGCCGCAATTAATACTGGAAAAATATCTAATTTATTCCATAAAAATCTAAAAATCTTGAAGTCACTGTCGCTCCTTTTAATTCTTGAAAAATCATAGGAAATTGTATGTTTAAAATCCTTATAACATTCTTTTGGAGTTTTACCCTGCTGTTTATATAATTCTCTATCACTTTTAATTTTATTTAATGCCTCTACATAATCTGTTATATATCGACATTTTGTTCTATCTCTATATGATATATCTATATCATATAATTTAGTTGGTGGAAATTTAAATTTATTATATGTAGGATTTTCTAATAACCAATTATCAATAAATTCAGACTGTAATAATGGATTCATAAAAATATTATTTGCGGGTGTATATTCTGTTTTAATCTTTTTATACCAAGCTTTCTCCATAGTATCACATAATCCACACATATATGGACAGTCACAATCTTTATCTTTATGAATTACTAGAATATCTTCATCCTTACAATTATTTATTTTACTATTATTTAAAATAATATTGACAGTTTCCTTTGTTTTCTCAAATGAAAATTCATATATATTATCTATTTGTTTATTTATTTCTTCAAAAAATAGTGACCAGTGCTCCACAAAATCTGGCGGCAGCATAGATGTATATTCTTTAAAGACTAATGCTGAATCAAAATAATATGTTAATTTATCTATTCCACATTGTAGCCATTCTCTTAGAAATTTTTCTTTTGGATTCACTGAATTATTTTCAATATATAACTCAACCTGTTTCTCCAATATATCTAAATTATTTTCTAAAATAGTAAATAATTTTAATTGTTTTTCAATATTTTCTCCTACATTTACATAATTTATATTACATATATTACTTGATACCTTAGTTGCTTCTTGACATTCCAAAATAATATCTCTTACTTTGTCCATACTGTATATTATAAGAAAAAAGCTTTAATAGGCAAACATCATTCCAGCGCGTCCTCCGTAAATTCTGAGTATATTATATGTTGCTGCGTATATATGTACTACATAACTTGGTACAACTGTACCACCAATATTACCTCTGACAGGTCTTAATTGTAGAACCAAATCTCTATTTACAATCTTATCAAGATTTGCTTCACCTTGCGGTCTTGAAAATGGTGTAAATCCATTCTGAATTGCGAGCGGTAAATTATAATAATATCGATTGACCCAAGGTGTTTTGCGCTGCTCATATGATGGAATTACAGATCTGAAAAGCGCTGGACCCTGTGTTCTGAATCTTACAAGGTTTCCCTCATAATCTAGTTCATATCCTAATAGTGGCTCTGAATCACTAAGTGAAAACCCTGGACGTAAGAATGATGATGGGCTCTGTGCATATAATCCTAATGCATCTGGCCACCAAGGCGTCTTTGTAGAATTAGGTAAAGTATTTGCGTTACCTGTTAAATCACGTGTTGCTAAAAAGTATGCATTGTATCTAGGAGCTTCTTGACGATTTAGCATAAAAAAGATATCTCGAGTTGGATTTGGAATATCTAATCTGATTCTAGCAGTTGGTAAACTGCGTGTCTGAAATGGATTCATCGCGTAATGTTGAACAACTGGCATCTGTAAATCTGCTAGACGGAATCGATTCGCTTCATTTTGATCTAAGTAAACATATTCAGCTAAAATATAACATTCACCTAGCTGTAAATTCAATGGCATCTGAATAGGAATACCATTCGCATTTAATATAGGATTTCCTGGATTTAATGGAGGTGCTTGGGGTGGCGCTGTATAAAAATTACTTCCTGGAAGAGTCCATAATGATGTACCTGGTTCTAATGATGTATTTGGAACATGTGTATCTGTATAGTAGCAACCATTAAGATTTCTAAATGTTATTCCAACGCGAACTTCATCCATTGGAATTGCATCAATCGGTAATGCACAACCAAAATCTCCCCGTGTAAACCAGAATGGAAGTGGGACAATCACTGTTTCATTATATGGTATTGGTGGTGTTAACTGAACAGGTGTAGGCGGCCAACCGAAACTCTGTTGTGTAAACCCGTGATCCTTTCGCTTTATCAGTTCATTTATAATTGGTACTTTCTCTAAGGGCGTATTAAACTCATCAAGAATCTCTAGAAGTCGGCTATCAATAGTTTCAACGCGAGAAGCGGCAATATCAAGTGTTAATTGTTCAACTAAGGCGTGACCTAGAGAATTAGTCCAACCAAACTTTGGATAGATTGTAGATAATGGTTGAGCATCTTCAGCGGCTTTTTGAGTAGAATAGATGTCGGGCATCTGTGCCACCAAAAATAGACGGGTTACGAGGTGACCCTTTCTTAAAATACGAAAGTAAGCCGTATTTCCAAATGTAGGAGTATTTTCAAAGTCTAGGCGACCCCACTGTGTGGTAAATCTTCCTGCCTTAATCCAAATCTTTTTAAATGGGAATAATGTGTGCTTAAAAGTTAAGCGTTCATCCTGAATTCCAGATGAAATTACTTTTAGAAGACTAGCTACCATCCTTACTTATTACTAGGTAATTATATAATGTATCTTTAAGACCATAAACTATATAATTATGTGGTATTTGCTTAATATCATAGGCGTTCTATAATCTGATTTTGTATTAGGCCTGTAATTACAAGTTGATTTATCAAAAATTGAATCACCTATAGGTACAATATATGATAGATAAATGGTACCCTTTCATATCTTGTTTTATGGGTTCCACGTCGATAATTTTGAATATATACTTATAACTGCGCTCAATGAATCTATATTTTATCACGATTTATTTAATTTTACAGTCAAATCGGTGTATTGGGCAGACTACAAGTATACAATCGATGGACTAACAAATCGTACCCCGCAGGGTTCCATTGAATATCAATTCTCGGCATCGACTGCGTGTGCACGCCTATACAATTATCTTAATTCATCTAAAGCACGTTATATCGCTACAATAGGTGATGTACCACATTCTCCACCACATATTTATACTAGTAATGATATTACATGGATTTCATTTGCTGTAATTATTGCAGTTGTTTTAATCGCATTTATTATATGGCTAATCAGATTGCCGCACAGACGGCGTTCACCAGCTGTCACCTCCATTGTGAATTATGAATGTACATAAGTCTGAAAGACCATAAATCATTTGATAATATAAAGGAGAAGTCCAATATAGAAATAAAATGTTAGTGACAAGCTATTATGATATTTATGGAAAACCTGAAAAAATTATGGAGTATATATATCTATTCTATGACTTAGCATCTAGTGGCGTTCCTATTATTGTTTTTACAGACCCAAGTCTTGTTAAGAAGTTTAGAATCTTTCCGCCATCTGTAAAAGTAATCGGTGTTCCACTTGAAACATTTGAACTATATTCAATTGCTATGAAATATAAAGGAGAACTGCCGAGTAGTAGAACGGCTATAAAAGATACAAAGGAATTCTTAGCAATTATGAATACCAAGATTGAATTTATTTTAAAGGCATCTGAGATATCAAAAGATGATACTTTTATATGGGTTGATTTTGGAATACTTAAGATATCTAAAAATCCAGAACGTTTCATTAATAAATTAAAAGATATCAATGAAAAGACATTTGATAAGATTATGATGCCAGGATGCTGGTCCAAAGGACAGGCATTCTCGGTTGATAACGTTAATTGGAGATTTTGTGGTGGAGTATTTGTTATTCCAAGAAAACATATCGAAGTATTCTATAATCACTCAAAAAACGTTCTATCTGATTTCTGTAATCTTCCTCAATACAAACTAACTTGGGAAACTAATGTATGGAATATTATTGAAATGTATGCTAAAGATGATATAATAAAGTGGTATTTTGCTGATCACGATGATTCTATTCTACTTAATATTAGTAGTGTTCTATAAATAGGACTTTTTGTTGAACTTTTTTTAAAAAGTTTTTTTGCTAGACTTTTTCTATACCCCTTTTTGTCGAACTTTTTTCTATACTCCTTTTTGTCAGACTTTTTCTTAAAAAGTCTTTTAGTCAGTAAACATTCTATTACATATTCCATTCTCAAATCGTAACCAGTTATAATGAATCGCATACACAAATACTTCCCAACCACCTACTGTCGCTGGATCAAATATACAAGGAGGACTTAAAGCATTCAAATCTGTTGTAATCGGCTGATTTACTCTTAAGTTAAGTGTCACAGATGTTGCTCTGCTCATATTGGCAGTACCTGTTGGCTGATGTTCATCAGGATATCTAGCGAATGAATAACCATATGTATAGGCGTTATATGATATTAGACCGCCTCTATGTTTTGCGGCGATGTGTTCTCTAAACCAGTTGCCATCTGCTGAAATTAACTCTGAACCATTAATTCGAATTGATGCCCAATCCAACCAAGGAGGATATATTTTTGTTGGATTAGTCTCTAAACCAATCGCAGGTGTAAAATTAGTCCATTCATTATTCACTAATACCGCCTTACGTCTAAATACCCATAATAACTCTGTAACTGGATGATTTAACTCCAATGGTAATTGAATTTCAACTGTATCTGTATTTGCATTCGGTTTACTTACAATATATTTAAGAGGCTCTTCAAAATTAAATGTCTGTACCAACTTTACCATTTGTTCAAAGGGTCGGTGTAAATATTTCTCTCTCAAAGAACCTGTTATTAGAGGGCATACAGTAAGGATACGAAAGTCTCTAAATTCTGGTGCACATTTTACGGTTTGTGTTGTAATTTGTGGTAAAAAATCTACACCATCAAAAAAAACAGTTTCATTTAGCGGCGTCTGAGTACAATTTTCTCTATATCCTATATAGTTTCGTACTACCTGATCAAATGGTCTTAGCTTGATATCTACTCGAACAGTGCCCTCATTACAACTCAAAAGTGGAAAAAGTTCCTTTAGACGAGTACGAATGAAGAAAAATGGTAGAATACAAAAGAAAGTACCATCCTCAGTTGGATAGGGTCTATTAGGGTTAAATGCTGTTTGACCAACTGTTCCTGGTTCTAAATACTGAACTGGCACCGTTCCAATCGCATCAGTGGCAATACCTATTAGATTATTGATATCAGCATATACATTAAAGAATGTGCGAATAAACTCGCCTGTAATTCTTTCGACTGTTTGGTCATTTACTATAAAATCAGCATATTCGATAATGGCTGTTCCAAGACTATTCATATATGTCCAATAGGTAGAAGGATAGTTAGCAGTATCTGCGACGATTTCACCATTTGCTAAACGTTTAATAATATTGCCATTGTACCAGCTACCAAGTTTAACCTGAAGAATAACTGCTTGTAATAAATCTCCAGCGGGTAGAGCACCAATTTCAAAACTGCATTTTTGGCCCCAATCAGCAGGACCACGTTGAGTAAATTCTTGAACACTTACTGAAGATGGATAGACTGTTTTATGGTCTCCACGATGAAAGAAAGTTTCATTAGTATCTAGTGGAAAATATGTATTATCTTGTGCGTCTCGGTCCGTAAGGTCCAGAACAGTTGTTATATCACCTCTTGGTCTAAAGTAATCCTTTGAGGACATTTGCTATTTAGTATCTATTAAAAATGTTTATACTCAGATTCTAAAAATATTATATTTATATTGATTTTGATTTTGATTTTGATTTTAATATCGTTTAATAAGTCGAACTCCACAGGCGTTATTTACATTTACATTTCTAGAGTAGGCAAATCCAACTGTAGCGGCCCGTGCACAAGTATAGTCGTAATTCTTTGCACTATAGATTGAACCTGAAGATAAATCTAAATCATAATTCTCAAAGTTTGAGAATACAAATTGATACGTATCAAGTGGAGAGAGTAGAAGATAATTTTCTACTCTAGGAAAGAGGTCCATAAATCCTAGAAGTGAAATGTTAATACTATATTTTACTCCATCTGCTGGTGGCTTAACTTTGAAGTAGAGTCCTGCTTTATTTTCAGCTGTTTTGATGGAGGGAAATGGCCAATCAGTATCATACCACTTATTATCTTCTCGTTCCTCTAGCATTTGAATACAATACTTGTATTGATCAGTTGCTTCAAGCTCTAGTCCAATTTCTAAACAAATTGCCTGACCAGTTACAGTATTATAACAACTGTATTTGAAGTTAGTCCAGTATGTATTCTTTGAATAAGGAAACTGGTACATAATATGTCCTGCATTGTTAATATGAGAGTCTTTTGTAGTAAATGAGTATATAACACTTTTACTGATAGGATCTTGGATTTCAGGATTAATTCGCCTGGGAATATCGATGGGAATATTCATTTTGTAAAGCTTGGAATTATACAACGCAACCCAATATATCATTATTGCACGTTTCAATTTTTTTTGATATATTTTGTCTCTTAAATCATATATAGTTGTGATAAGTATAAGCGAAGCATATGATCCAAAGTATAAAAAATTTGAATTATAATTTTGTGGAATGGGAGATGTATTCCAAGTCATAATATGCTTTGTATTTCAAGATATACCGATGACACATATGCTCAACAATTCGGCGATGGCCATCACAAGTTCTATTTAGAATTTCGCTGTAATCGCCCTTGTCTTAAAAATATGGACTGTTGTGCCAAATGTGCAGAAAAATCCGATACTAAACTTCAAACATCTCGAAAATTTAATCACGGTAACGTTAATGAACCTATTCCTGATAATTCACACATCTTCGGAGGAAAATGGTACTATGAGGCGGCTAAAAAATGGAGTCCTCCGCCCTCTGAAATTATTGAATTTGCTTTAGCTTATCAAAAAGAGGCTCACGGGGATTTTATTGTTGAACAACCTGATTATGATGAGTTATCTAAAGCTAAAAAACAATCTCTCTCACAAGAAATGCCTAGGGCTAAAAAGGTTGTCAGTGAAGATGGAATTACACAAGTAGAACCTGTAAAACGTAATAGAAAACCTAAGGTTGCACAAGTAACACAAGTAACATCTTCATCAAATGATTTACTGAGTGAAGAACAAGTAGCTAAGCCTGTTAAGCGTACTCGAAAGCCAAAAATAGCAGCCGATCCTTCTATGACCACAACAGAAACAGTTGCTTCCGAACCTAAGAAACGTGTGCAAAGTATGCAACGTAAAAAAGCAGTTGATACACCTTACAGTACGCTCATAGGTTCTACAACTCAGCTAGTTCACAAAGAAGTATCTCTTCCAACTCATATTGAGACTAAATTGGAGGAGGTCGATATTGATGGATACAAGATTGAGTATGTAAAGCTATCAGTATTTGAAGTTGGGCAGGCAACATACTTTAGAGATAGTGTAAAAAATAAACTGTATAAGAAAATTAAGGAAAGGGGTATTGGGGCTTATATTGGGCGATGGAACCCAGATACGGATTCAATCATTGCTGATATTCCTGATTCAGATAATGAAAATTAAATATTTGGACCCTTAGACCCTTGGAGCTTTCAGCTTAAAACAAAAATATAACCTATTTTTAGTATGAGTTGTAACAATGTTTATTCAACTATAAATAGTTATACAAATAAATCTCGTTTTTGTTATTCATATAAACCACCTGGCCCTGTAGAAAATTGCTGTAATCCCGTTGTATGTACTACAAATGAATTTCTATCATCAATTTCATCTTTAACACCTGTTATAAATAATAGTACTAGAACATCTGAACGATCTCTTTTACTATATGGATTACAACAACAATTAATATGTAATCAAGCAGCACAGGTTAATAGTACAGTTCAAACTACTATTAATAATAGTACGATGATAGCAAGTACAATATATGGACAACTTTTACAAGTTAGACAACGGAGATATGAACCATTTCAACCTTACATTCCTCCTGTAATTCCTCTATCAGTTATACAGTTACAAATGGCAACAGTAAATGTTGGTGTTCCACATTCGGTATTTACTTGTGCAGATGGCAAAGGTGTTCAGTTTGTAACCACATAGAATATCTAACAAAAAAATAATATATTTTCTTTTATTTTATTAATATATTTTCTTTTGGGGACTTTTCCTAAAAGTACAATGTATTTTGGGGACTTTTCCTAAAAGTCCATTACTTCTTGGTGACAATCTTCTTCTTGATAACGGTCTTCTTAGGAGCAGGCACAGGCTCTACATCATCACCCTCTTCATCATCAACTGTAGTAGCCATAGGCATAGCAGGTGCAGGAGCAGGAACAGGAGCAGGGGCAGGAGCCCGCGCTTGCGGCATCATAGCAGTAACTACAGAAGCTTTCTGCTGAGCTTGAGGAGGAGCACGGAATGCTGTATCATCATCCACTTCAGGAGCAGCATCATCCGCTGCCTCATCCTCATCCTCATCGTCTTCTGCAGCGGCAGCAGAGGCAGCTCGTGCCGTGCTAGAGCCAAGACCCTTGAATGCAAAGTCCGCAATCTTTTCAGGAAGCTTGTGAATGGCAATCTGCTTAGCACGCCACGTGAGACCAAACTTAGAGCCAGCAAACCAAACACCCGCGCACTCAACGATTGCCGTCACCTGAACACCCTTGACAAGAAGATCCTCTACAGGAATGCCCTTGTAAGGACTACCATTGATATCATAGAACTTAGCCTCGAAATCATTGTTAATCTTACGAAGCTTGAGCTTGATATTAGGAGGGTAGTTGAGGACATTGCCTTCCTTATCCTTACTGTACTTGAGCGAAGGAGTGTAGAATGCCTTGACTACATCTCGGCCAAGATCACCCTTGAACCACGACTTGCTATTCTTGACGCCCTCCTCAAGGAGCTTTTCGTCAATTTGAGAGATTACATCCATAAACTCCTTGATTTCTGGACGCTGCTCATTGCCACGGAAAGAGAGCTCAACAGAATACTCTGCGGGGCCAAACTTATCAGCTACGTTAAGGCCAAACGGGACAGACATTGCCACCGCCGTTTGCATAACGAGACGCTCGCCACCATAGTTAAGGTAGGCTTGCTTAGCACCACTTGGCAGCGACTTAGGAGCGCTGATAGTGATGTTCTTGGAGGTAAAACTGGAAGGGTATACTACGCTGGAGGACATTTTAATAGTTCTATGCCTTTATCTAATGTCCAAATCTCTCGTCAAATTTTATTTCAACCCTGTCCTTATCATAAAATATAATTTGTATTTCTACTTCATATATAGTGTTTGTTAATTTTTTGAATAAAAAATAGTCCAACTTTTTTTTATTGAAATGTATATTTATATCAAATAAGAGATTATATCGTTAAATATATTACAACTCTAAAAATAATACTTGTAGATGGTTTAAAATTGTTAGCATAATAGATATAATAAGGGATAATTCACGTCTAGAGCTTTAAATATCCCGTCCGTATCGAGTCATTTCAATAAAAAAAAGTGTCATCTGAGGGTGCCTTAGGTGCCGCGACCAAATTCTATCATAAAATTTGATTGTCGGAATGACCGCATTAGAAGGCATAACGCGTTTAAAGATGTCTCAGAATACCACCGGTACTAGTACAATGAACAAGTCTACCCCTGTCGCCAAGCGTGTCTCCAAGAAATCCGATGTCCCTGCCGTCTCTGTTGCGGCAGTCCCTGCTCCCGTGGCCGCTGCGGCCCCTGTTGTAGAGAAGGCTGCTAAGAAGAGCAAGCCTGCCGTTGCCCCTTCTGCGTCTGCGTCTACATCGGCAGCCCCTGTAGCTGCCGCCCCTGTTGTGTCTGCTGTTGCTGAGGCAGCAGTTGTAGTTGAGGCCAAGACGGTTGAACAAGAAATCGCTGCTCTTGTCGTCTCTCACCAAAAGATCCGCGATGAGGCCGTTACTAACATCAAGACGCTTCAACGCCTCCAAAAGCGCGTCGCAAAGGAGGTTAAGGAGGCTGGTCGTCGCCGCCGCCGCAGTAAGAAGGAGGGTGAGGATGGTGTGCCAAAGGAGAAGCGCCCCACGATCTTCACGACCCCTGTAACGCTTAAGAGCGAGCTCTGCACTTTCCTTGGCAAGACGCAAGGTTCCCAGATGACGCCTGCGGATGTAACGCGT
>Ga0315293_10003394_pt1 | contig 15340 bp, 13 predicted proteins | sample YL17G13_20_MG_FD_203071 | JGI IMG/M metagenome (GOLD analysis project Ga0315293, IMG submission 203071) | Sediment microbial communities from Yellowstone Lake, YNP, Wyoming, USA - YL17G13_20 | ecosystem: Environmental > Aquatic > Freshwater > Lake > Sediment | place: USA: Wyoming | collected...
ATAACCATTACCATCATAAGTGATAGTAGATTTCAATTGGCAGCAGTTTATCTGAGCTGAAGCCAGCATTGGCAGAATCAGCATAGCTAGAGTTATCAAACAAATAAGTTTTTTCATAGTTCCAATCTATTTTTATTTTTCCCTCGACCTTTAAATAATGTCCTACTTCTATTATATTACACTCAAGCAAAAAAACAACCGAGCACATAAATTATGTGCTCGGTTAGATTGAATTCTAAATAGGTCTTTAATCTTTCTATACAATCATCATGACAATAGCCGGAATAGCTCTGGCAAACAGGGCAACCACTAAACCAATTACTGCATACATTATATAGTTTCTTCCAGCAGTCACTTTATCAGGCGAACCTCCAGCAGTAACAATATTGAAGGCTCCAATAATGACCATAATACCAACCAAGGCCATCAAAATGACAAAGACGATACCAAATATTTTATTAACTGAGTTAAGTAGGCAAATCATTCCCCAGGATGAGGTCTTGCAGTTAGTAGTAGTTCCAGGGAAAGCACACGCAGTATTTATTGCGTTTGGTCCGCACCCTGTGTTTGCAGTCACATCTCCTTCAGTAATCCATCCTGCCGTATAACCATTACCATCATAAGTGATAGTAGATTTCAATTGGCAGCAGTTTATCTGAGCTGAAGCCAGCATTGGTAGAACCAACATGGCTAGAGTTATCAAACAAATAATTTTTCTCATATTTTTCCTGTCTTATTATTTTTTCTTCGACCTTTAAATTTTTTAAAAATTCCAATTTCAAAATTAAGGACCTCCTCCCAATGCGCCTTCTATTATTGCCATAATTGCCTTAGCAAACATGATAATAGCAAATCCGATTGCCGTATATAATAGTATATTCTTAGCTGTGCGGATTTTTTCCGGATTACCTGCCGAAGTTAAATAAAAAAATGCGCCGATAATGACCATTAAAGGGCAGACCACAATAGCTAACCAAAATATTCCGTCTATCAGAGAGCTAATCAGTTCTTCAAAAGAATCTGCGCATATAGGGTTTTCAATACATAAAGTTCCTTGACACTTCAATTTGCACAAATGGCATCTGCAAACTTCTGCTGGCCCTGCAGGAACGCAAGGAGCGGGATCGCAAGTCGCTCCCACAACAGCATAAACTATTTTCGTACTCGAAATCAGAAAAATAACGGATAATAATATTGCGAATAAAATCTTTCTGTTAATCACTTTATTTTACTGATCAAGAATTAAATTTTTTTAATAAAAGTCCAAAATGGTAGTCGCCAGCTTTAAATTCTTTTTCTATTTTAAAACCCAGCTCTTCCGCTATTTTTTTTATCTCTTCAGGAGAGATTTTTTCTGCTTTTGGACCAATAGGTGCTTCCTTTAGCCAATCAATAATTAAAATTTTTCCGGTATTTTTTATTACTCTTTTTGCTTCAGTAATGACTTTCTTTTTATCGCTGACTTCGAACAGAAGACTCGTTATCAAAACCAGATCCAAAGTATTGGCTTTGATAATCAGGTCGTTTTTACCCTCAATATCAGCTCGGATAACCTCGATATTGTTAATTTTTTCAATCCCGGCCTTATTCCTTAAAGCCGACAGAGGTTCCTCTAATATATCTATAGCATAAACCTTGCCATCTTTCAATATTTTTGCTAAAGGTATTGCCCAGCCCCCACTCCCTGAACCAAAATCAGCTGCAGTCATTTCTTTATTCAGTTCAAGTTGCTTTAAAATTTCTGTTGGATTAAGAAAACCTTCCATTTTATTTAGGGTCTAGCTTCTAGGGGTTAGGTTTTAGTTACGTTCTATATTTACTAGAAGATAGAAGCTGAAACCTAGAAGCTAAATACAGGCCGCAGAGGCAACTTTATCTTCTTCTTCTAATTTTATGATTTTTACTCCTTGGGTTGATCGGGAAAGTTTTGGTATTGAAGCTATATCAGTTCTGATTACTTGGCCTCTCTGGGAAATAACGATTAAATCTTCTTCTTGGGTTAAAGCTCTTGAGGCGACTAATTCTCCGGTTTTTGGTGTAATTTTGGTTGTTTTTATTCCTGCCCCGCCTCTTCCTTGAAGCCTATATTCTTTTAAATCCGTTCTTTTCCCATAGCCATTTTCAGCTACTACGAGCAAGTAATTTTTTTCTTTTGTCTTTTGCTCCTGTTTTTTATCTGAAATCTTTTCCTTAATGGAGATTCTAATAACATCAACACCAATTATCTCATCATTCCCTTTCAGCCTCATTCCTTTCACTCCGGCTGCTGTTCTGCCCATGGGCCTGATTTGTTTTTCTTTAAACTTTATTGATTGGCCCTTTTTGGTTACCAAAATTATTTCATCTTCTCCTGTGCTTTTGCAAACTTTTCTTAAAAGATCGTCCTTTTTGAGTTTCATAGCGATTAAACCCGACCTCCTTACGTTATTAAATTCTTCCAGGCTAGTTTTTTTGATTATACCATCTTTAGTAGTCATTATTAAATATTTTATCCCTACATCTTTTTTTCCATAGGGGATAAGAGAAAGAACCTTTTCTTGTGAAGAAGTTTCTAGGAAGTTTAATAGTCCTCTGCCCCTGGTTGCTCTGGTTCCTTCTGGAATTTCATAAACTTTTGTCTGAAAGACCTTGCCAGAATCTGTGAAAAAGAGCAGGTTATCATGGGTGTTGGCTGAAAGGAAATGTTCAACTATATCATCTCCCATTGTTTTCATCCCCAGAATTCCCTTTCCTCCTCTTTTTTGGATTTTATATATGGAAGGATTTATTCTTTTTATATATCCTCCTTTTGTTAAAGTTATTATGGTCTCTTCCTGGGGTATCAAGTCTTCCACTGAGAATTCGTCAATTTTTTGTACAAAAACTTTTGTTTTTCTTTCATCTCCAAAAGTTTCCTTCATTTCTTTCAACTCCTTTTTTACCATCTCTTTTATCTTAGCCGGACTCTTTAAAATTGCTTCCAATTCTTTAATTTTTTGTTTTAGTTCTTTTAATTCCTGTTCGATTTTATGCCTTTCCAACTTTGCCAGAGCTGCAAGCTTTGTTTCCAAGATAGCGTTGGCTTGGATCTTGGTTAATTTGAACCTTTTCATCAAGTTTTTCTCAGCAGCCTCGCGATTTTCTGAATTCTTGATAGTTTTTATCACGGCGTCAATCTTATTCAGGCATTTATGCAGTCCTTCCAAGATATGGACCCTTTCTTTGGTTTTTTCCAAGTCAAACTTTGTTCTTTTGAAAACCACTTCTTTTCTATACTCTAAGAAATAGCTTAAAAGATCGGCCAGGTTCAAAACCCTTGGCTGGATTCCATCAACCAAGGCAATCATATTCAAATAGAATGTTTTCTGAAGGTCGGTAAATTTATATATTTGGTTTAAAACTTTTTGAGGATAAGCATCGCGGGAAAGATCCATTACAATTCTTAATCCGTCTTTATCCGATTCATCTCTGATGTCTTTTATCCCCTCAATTTTTTTCTCTGAAACTAAATTGGCAAACTGCTCTACTAAAGTTGACTTTTGAACTTGAAAAGGAATTTCCGTAATTATAATCTGGGTTTTTTTCGTTTTTTCGTCTTCTATCACATCTGCCTTGCCTCTGGTAAGAATCGGCCCCTTTCCTTGGGAGTAAGCAGTTATAATTCCTTTTTGGTCAAAAATCTGGCCGCCAGTCGGGAAATCAGGACCTTTTATGAATTTAAACAAGTCTTCGGTGACTGATTTTGGACGGTCTGATAAATAAATCAAAGCATCAACAACTTCAGAAAGATTGTGGGGAGGAATATTAGTTGCCATTCCGACCGCAATTCCTAAAGATCCATTTAGAATTAGTTGGGGAATAGGGGAAGGTAATACTGTCGGTTCTTTTCTTGTGCCGTCGTAATTATCAACAAAATCAACAATATTTTTTTCAATATCTTTTAACATTTCTTGGCCGATCTTGGAAAGCTTCATTTCTGTGTATCTCATTGCCGCATATTCGCTGGAGTTGTCTATCGAGCCCAAGTTTCCTTGGCCATGAATCAAAGGATATCTTAAAGAAAAATCTTGAGCCATTCTTATTGCCGCATCGTAGAGTGCCTGGTCGCCATGGGGGTGATAACGGCCGAGAGTAGAACCTACCACTGTTGCTGATTTTCTGAGTTTTGCATCGTATCTCAATCCTTCTTCATGCATAGTGTAGAGGATTCTGCGGTGCACCGGTTTTAATCCGTCTCTGACATCAGGTAAGGCTCGAGAAACAATAACTGACATCGCATAGTCAATATAAGATTCCTTCATTTCTTCAATGATTTCCCGTGGTTTTATATATCCTATTTCAACCTGTTTTTTTATTTGCTTTTGAGGCTTTTTTTTCATTTAAAATTATTATCCGCTTATTTGAATAAATTATTCAGATGGTTCATTTTCTTTAGGCAGATTTTCTAATTCTTTATTTATTTCGTCACCTACTTCTTTTTTTGTTTCGTCAATCGGGAACTGTGGTAATTTTTTAATCTCTTGATTTACATTGGGGAATTTTATTTGCTCCATAGGTTTTTCTCTCTTCAAGGATTCTAAGCTTTGCTTAATTCCGAGGCACCAAATAAATAGAAAAGAAAGACCTGAAATTATGATAATTATCCAAAATATTACTTTCCTCTTAATTAATGGAAGCCCCTGAATTTTTCTTAAATATTCAGTTAATTTCATAAAAAATAAAATTTCTGACTCATCAATTTCAAAGTCTTAAAACTTTGATTTCCATTCCCTCTTCGGGCATGTCTTTCTTTTTTATAGTTAATTTGTTTAGTATCTCAGGCGATTTAACACCCATTGTTTTTAAAAATTTATCCAAGCCTTCGAGTTTTATTTTCAATTTCGGGATTTGATAGTGCATCGGAATCACAATTTTAGGCTCTATCTGGGAAATAATTTTTGCTGCCTCTTTTGAAGAAATAGTATAAATTCCTCCCACAGGTATCATTAAAACGTCTATGCTCCCAATTTTTTCAACTTGATCTTCAGTTAATTCTTTTTGCCCCAAGTCTCCTAAATGACAAATTCTTAAGCCTTCGGCTTCGATAATATAAATAGTGACCTCACCTTTTTCTTTTCCAAGAGCCGGATCATGAAAAGCAGGAATCCCTCGGATAAAAACGTCTTTTATTTCATATTCCCCAGGTCCTGAAACTAAAAAATAATTTCCTGAAACCGTTTTTATATTATTATGGTCAGGGTGGTCATGAGTGATTAAAAGCATATCGGATTCGAATTTCGGCACTCTTAGACCAGTAGTTTCGTCAAAAGGATCAATTATAAGATTGACCTGGTTGCCATTTCGGGAAATATCGTTATGATTATTTTTTTCTCGGTTGATAATAAGCTGAAAACAAGATTGTCCTTTCCAAATTATTTGCATACTCCGTTAGAAACCTGTTATTTGATGAATTATAATCTCAACAAAATAACAAAGCATTGATTATTGAAGCCCCATTAGCGACTGTATAAAATTTTATACTAAAAGACTTCTAACAGGGCATATTTTTTATTTTTAACAATAAAAAAACATCCCTTTTATATTTTATAACATAAATTATTCTTTAATTCAATTATCTATTTATAGTTTTTTGAAAAAAGTGGGCTCAACCCCTCACTAACTTTGCAATCTAATTCATCATTTAAAATGATATTGACCCCAAAAGTTAAACATACGCGGCAGACATTACACGAATAGTGTAGTCCAGCAAAGCTGGACTGGGCTATTCGCCCATCGTCTGCCGCAATTGAAATGAATGGCAAAGTTAGTGGGGGGTTGAAAAAATAAAAAGGATATTATAGACTATAGGATATGAATAAAGTTTTAGAAATAAAGGACGATTCCTTGAGGCCGCCAAGGATTGGCGAAATTGTTAAGGGAAAAATTATTGGTAGTGGGAAATCTAAGGTTTTTTTGGATTTAGGACCCATAGGGAGCGGTATAATTTATGGAAGAGAATTTTACGATGCCAAATCAATATTGAAAGGTTTTAAGATCGGAGACGAAATTTTTATCAAGATAGTAGATTTAGAAAATGAAGAGGGTTATTTGGAGCTGTCTTTAAGCCAGGCAGGAAAAGAACTAGCCTGGGATACTTTGAAGGCTAAAAAAGAAAAGAATGAAAGTTTAATAGTTAAATTCTTAGGAGCCAACAAAGGCGGTCTTTTGGCCGAAGTTTCAAATATCCCCGCTTTTTTACCTGTTTCTCAGTTATCTTCTGAGCATTATCCCCGAGTAGAAGGTGGCGATAGCACCAAGATTTTAAGAGAACTCCAAAAATTTATAGGGCAGGAAATGGAAGTAAAAATTTTTGACTTGGACCAAAAAGAAAATAAACTTATTCTTTCAGAAAAAATAAAAGAAATGGAAAAGATGAAAGATATCTTGAAAAGCTATAAAGTGGGGGAGGTGGTTGAGGGAGAAATTACAGCCATTATTGATTTTGGGGCTTTTATGAGATTTGTTCCAAAGCCATCCCTTGGTATAAAAGAGACAGATATACTTGAGGGTCTTATTCATATTTCTGAACTTGATTGGCAAATAGTTAAAGATCCTTCCGATATAGTTAAAGTTGGAGAAAAAGTAAAAGCAAAGATTATTAAAATTTCCGATGATAAAATTTTCTTGTCTTTGAAAGCCTTGAAAGAAGATCCTTGGTCTAAAATAGAAAAAAAATATAAGAAAGGAGATGTGGCAGAAGGAAAGGTTGTAAAATTTAATCCTTTTGGAGCTTTTGTTCAAATTGATAAAAAAGTTCAAGGGTTAATCCATATTTCCGAATTCACTTCTTATAAAAATATGGAAGAAACTCTGGAAATCGGAAAAAACTATAATTTTGAGATATTATCTATTGAACCCGTAGAGCATAAAATGAGTTTAAGGTTGAAAAAATAATTCTCTTTCAAATTTTTGAATCCTACCCCGTTAGGAGTTCAACTTTCCTAGCGGGGTTTACTTTTAAGGAAAATTTGCTATTCTGAAAGATAGCTATGGTTAAAAATTTACTCAAAAATTTTTTATTAGTTTTGATTATTTTTCTGGTTATCTCCAGCATCTTTTCTTTTTTCTCTCAACCTTCTGAGCAAGAGAAAATAGTCCCAATTAACAAATTAGCCGAAGAAATCAATCAGGAAAAAGTTAAGAAAATTACTGTTTCTGGTAGCGACATTTCGATTCTTTATAAAGACGATAAAGTTGGCATTTCAAAAAAGGAATCAGGAACCGATATTTCCCAAACTTTAATAAATTTTGGGGCAGAAAAAGGCAAGCTTGACAGTATAGATCTTGAAATCAAAGAAGAGAGAGGAATTTTCACTTGGCTGATCCCGCTTTTATCGGTGTTGCCGGTTTTGATCCTATTTTTTCTTTTTTACCTTTCTTTTCGACAGGCAAAAGCAGGCACCATGCAGGCCTTTGATTTTACCAAAGCCAGAGCCAGGCTTTTTGGGGCTGAAGGCCATTCAAAAGAAAAAATTACATTTTCCGATGTTGCGGGGTTAAAGGAGGCAAAAGAAGAATTGAAAGAAATCGTTGATTTCTTAAAAAATCCTAAAAAATATTTGCAGATGGGGGCGAGGATTCCGAGAGGAGTTTTGCTTTTGGGGCCATCTGGCGTAGGGAAGACTTTGTTAGCCAGGGCAGTGGCCGGAGAAGCAAATGTTCCCTTTTTTCACACTTCGGGATCAACTTTTGTGGAATTATTTGTCGGAGTTGGGGCAAGCAGGGTGAGAGATCTTTTTGCCACTGCTAAAAAAGCCGGAAGGGCAATAATTTTTATTGATGAACTTGATGCCATTGGCAGAACAAGGGGAGCGGGTATTGGCGGAGGCCACGACGAAAGAGAACAGACTTTAAATCAGATTTTAGTGGAAATGGATGGATTCGAAAGAGACGACACAAGAATAGTTATGGCTGCAACCAATCGGCCCGATGTTTTAGACTCGGCTCTTTTAAGACCAGGAAGGTTTGACAGAAAAGCAGTTTTAGATTTACCGGATGTCAATGACCGGGAAGAAATTTTAAAGATTCATTGCCGGGGAAAACCGCTCAATCAAAACATTAACTTAAGGGAAGTAGCCGAAAGAACTCCTGGTTTTTCCGGGGCAGATTTGGCTAATGTTGTTAATGAAGCTGCAATTTTGGCTGCCAGGAGAAATAAAAACCAAATTTTTCAGACCGAATTTTTAGAATCAATTGAAAAGGTTTTACTGGGTCCGGAAAGGAAAAGCCATATTTTATCTAAAAAAGAAAAAGAAATAGCCGCTTTCCATGAAGCCGGACATGCTTTAGTCTCCAGTATGATTTCTGAAGCTGAGCCAGTCAGAAAAATTTCGATCGTTGCCCGGGGCATGGCTGCAGGATATACTTTGAAGATGCCAATCGAAGAAAGGAAAATCAGAACAAAGTCAGAATTCCTGGCAGAAATGGCAACTCTATTTGGCGGATATTGCGCTGAAAGATTGATATTTAAAGAAATTACAACCGGAGCTTCTAATGATTTGAAAGTAGCTTCGGATTTAGCCAGAAAATTAGTTAAAGAGTTCGGAATGTCTTCTCTGGGACCTATCTCTTTTGGCGAAAAAGAAGAATATGTTTTCTTAGGAAAAGAAATCTCAGAACAAAGAAATTATTCGGAAGAAGTGGCAGCTAAAATTGATAAAGAAGTTGCCAGTTTGATAGGAAGCTCTCAGAAAAGAGCAGAAAGCATTTTAAAACGAAAGAAATCCTTGCTTCAAAAAATTGCAAACACCTTGATTGAAAAAGAAACAATTGAGAAGGAAGAATTTGAAAAAATAATAAAAGGAACAGACAGAGATAAAGTCGTTAAGGCATCAAAAAAAGTCCCAAGGATTAGACCGCTGAGAATAAAAGAAATAAAATAGGTAATCAGATTTTAACTGAGCGTGTAGCTCAGTTTTCAAAAGCGTTTGAGGGATAATAAGGTTTGTTCTTTTAGAATATAAAATGGTAAAATGGACTAACGAATAATGTATATTTAGATTATTATTTGTTAGTTCAATTATGGCCCGAATTAAAGATCGAGAAAAAGCTCTAATTTTACGCAAGCAAGGAATGAGCTACAGCCAAATCAAGACGATTATTAATGTGGCAAAAAGCACTTTAAGCCTTTGGCTCAGAGATTATCCTCTTTCAAAGAAAAGGATAAGAGAGCTTAGAGATCGAAATGAACAAAGAATTGAGAAATATAGAGAAACAATGCGCAAAAAGAAAGAAGAAAGATTAAAGCAGATTTATAAAGAGCAGAAAAAGTTAATTTTCCCCTTAAATAAACACGAGAATTTCTTAGCTGGTCTGTTTCTCTACTGGGGCGAAGGTACAAAGAGTCGATATACTACTTCAATCTCAAATAGCGACCCCTCTGTTATTAAATTTTTTATTTATTGGCTGACTAAAATTTTATTAATTCCGAAAGAGAAAATAAACATATTCTTACAATTGTATAATGATATGAATATTAAAAAGGAAATTAATTTTTGGTCAGAAACATTAAATATCCCCACTAATCAATTTTCAAGACCCTATATTAAAAAAAGTTCTAGTAATAGAATAAATCATAAAGGTGGATTTGGTCACGGGACCTGCAATGCAACAATTAGAAACGTGAGGCTTTCAGAGAAAGTGCTGATGGGCATAAAAGTAATAGCTGATAGATATAGGAAAATGCGAATTTAGTTAACTCAATTAATTAGAATAACAGTACTTACTGTAATGTGTATTTGGGCACGTAGCTTAGTGGTAAAGCATTCGCCTTATAAGCGAAAGAGCGAAGGTTCGATCCCTTCCGTGCCCAAAGATCGTTGGTCTGCACCGTAAAATCCCTAAGGGATGTGTGCGGGGTTCGAATCCAACTGCGCCCATTCGGGCGATTAGCTCAATGGCAGAGCGTTCGCTTGACGTGCGAAAGGTTATAGGTTCAAGTCCTATATCGCCCACCAACCAAAAAAAGTAGATATTTCAATATCTACTTTTTTTGGTTGCCCGGTATGTGGCGAGAACCTATCCCCCGAATTCCGAACCTGAGCCAAGCGAAGGTGAGGGAATGCCTTCGGGCAACTCTTCAAGTCCTATATCGCCTACAACGTACAAAATCAAAGATTTTTACGTTGTAGGAACGTAGAAATTAGAAAGTAATTTCGTACGTTCCTACAAATCAAAAAATCGCTCTTTACACTAACGTGTCGGGCGATTTTTTGATAGAATAAAGAAAGTTAAATAAATATTATTATGGCAAGAATTTTAGTTTTTGGAGACAGTATAGCTTATGGTAACGAGGATAAAAAGGGTGGTTGGGTTGAAAGGTTGAAGATTTTTTTCATTGAAAAAAGCTTTTCTGACTCTAATTTTTATTATTCTGTTTATAATCTTGGCATTTCAGGAGATACCACAAAAGAGCTGTTGGAAAGGTTTGAATTCGAAACAAAACAAAGGTTGTGGGAAAATGATGAGATCATAATTATTTTTGATATCGGAATTAATGATTCGCAGTTTATCAATAAGGAGAAAAGATTGAAAGTTTCTCCTCAAAAATTTGAAGAAAACCTCCAAGAGCTTATTGTTATTGCTAGGAAATTTTCTTCCAAGATTATTTTCGTTGGATTAGCTCCTGTTGATGATCTGAAAGTGGATCCATTGCCTTGGTTTCCAGAGGTATCTTATAAAAATGAATACGTTAAAAATTTTAATAAAATAATAAAATTAGTTTGTGATAAAAATAATGTTTATTTTATTGACATTTTAAAGGATTTTTTAGATATAGACTATAAAAGATTATTAGAAGACGGAGCTCATCCGAATTCAGAAGGCCATAAAAAGATTTTTGAAACTGTTAAAGATTTCTTAATTAAAAATAAAATTGTTGCTTAAATTTTGCTTCCTACTTAGAATAAAATCTTCATGGAAGATTACTATTTAAGAATCGGTAAAGCCTCGGATTTGAAAAACTCGAAAGATCGAGTTGTTTTTCGTTTATTGGAGATTTTCCCCGGAGTTCTTTCTTGGGGAACTTTAATTTTATCAGTAATTCTCTCTTGGAAAAAACCCGTCTTAGTGGCAATTTTTATTATAATGTTTGTCATTTACTGGTTTTTTCGGACAGTATATTTTTCTTTTTTACTTAGATCCGGTTATAAAAGAATGAAAGAACAAGAAAAAATGAACTGGTTGGAAAAGTTGGAAGGATTGAAAAATAAGAAATGGAAAGATATTTATCACTTAGTGATATTCCTCATATATAAAGAACCGTTAGAAATCATTAGAGAGAGTTTTTTGTCAGTAGCTGATTCTGATTATCCGAGAGACAAGATGATTGTTGTTTTAGCTTGTGAAGAGAGGGCAAAGAAAGAAATGGAAAAAACAGCTACTTTGATTGAAAAAGAATTCTCTAACAAGTTCTTTAAATTTTTGACCACCTGGCATCCGGCCAATCTGCTGGGAGAAATTGCCGGAAAAGGTTCAAACGAAGCTTTTGCATCACAGAAAGTAAAAGAAGTTATTATAGATCCTTTGAAGATTCCATATCAAAACATAATATTTTCTTCTTTAGATGCCGATACCTGTGTTTTCCCGAAATATTTTAGTTGCTTGACCTATCATTATCTAACTTCGGAAAAACCAACCAGGACTAGTTTCCAGCCGACCCCGCTTTTTATAAATAATATTTGGCAGGCGCCGATATTTTCCCGGGTTTTTTCTTTTTCCTCAACTTTTTGGCACACAATAAACCAAGAGAGGCCGGAAAAATTAATAACTTTTTCTTCTCATTCGATGAGCTTTAAAGCTTTAGTTGATGTTGGTTTTAAACAAAAAAATGTTGTTTCTGATGATTCAAGGATTTTTTGGCAATGTTTTCTGAAATACGACGGAGATTATGAGGTTAAACCAATTTTTTACCCGATTTCAATGGATTCTAATGTGGCAAGAACTTTTTTAAGAACAACGATTAATATTTATAAGCAGCAAAGGAGGTGGGCCTATGGAGCAGGAGACATACCTTATTTTCTTTTTTGTTTCTCAAAGAATAAAAAAATCCCTTTTAGAAAAAAACTTTCTCTGGGATTTGAATTAATTGAGGGCCATTGGTCTTGGGCCACTGCCTCAATCATGATATTTTTATTGGGCTGGCTGCCTATCTATTTGGGCGGTAATGAATTTTCCCAAACCGTTCTTTCTTATAATTTGCCCCTAATTACCAGGAATATCTTGACAATATCAATGGTTGGTTTAATATTCTCCGCTTATTTGAGCATTCTTTTGCTTCCTCCAAGGCCTCTTCAATACGGACGTTTTAAATATTTAATTTTGTTTTTGCAGTGGTTTCTAGTGCCGGTGATTATGATTTTTTTCATCTCTCTTCCGGCTTTAGATGCTCAAACCAGGCTGATGTTAGGAAAATATATGGGCTTCTGGCCGACAGAAAAATTCCGCCCCCACACCAAACGAGGACTGACTTCGTCAATTTAAGCACTAAAAGTGCTTGTCCTCGTTGTGGTGCGGGGGTTATTCCAAATGCACTCTTTGCTGAAAACTAACTATCCTTTCTTCAAGTAAAGGATAGTTAGTTAATTGGGGATCTTCTTCCAGAATTTCTTTTGCCGCTCTTTTTGTTTTTTCAACTAAAAAAATATCTCTTAAAGAATTCATAGCTATATCAGGAATTCCCCATTGCCTGCTCCCAAAAAAATCTCCAGGCCCCCTGATCTTTAAGTCTTTTTCTGCCAATTCAAAGCTATTTTTTGAGGTTATTAGAGCTTTCAGCCTGGCTTTGGTTTTTTTAGCCGGCGAGTCAGTGAATAAAAAGCAATATGATTGGTATTTTGATCTTCCTACTCTTCCTCTGAATTGGTGAAGCTGGGCCAGGCCAAATCTTTCTGCTCCTTCTATCATCATTACTGTGGCATTGGGAATGTCAATTCCAACTTCAACCACTGATGTTGAGACTAAGATATCAGTTTTTTTATTTTTTAAATTATTCATTATCTTTTCCTTTTCTTTTGGCTTCATTTTTCCATGAAGCATGCCAACTTTTAAATCAGGGAAAACTATTTTCGAAAGCTTTTCAAATTCTTCTTTTACCGCTTTTGTTTCTGCCCAGCCTGATATGTCTTTATTGTTCGCTGCTCGTTGTTCATCAGTCGCGGGTTCTATTCTTGGGCAGATAACAAAAACTTGCCTTCTTTTTTTAACCTCTTTTCTTATAAAATCATAAGCTTTGTTTCTTTCTTCAGGGTTTATTACTTTTGTGATTATCTTTTTTCTTCCTTTTGGCAGCTCGTCTAATAAAGATAAATCCAAGTCGCCATATATTGTCAAAGCCAGAGTCCTGGGAATGGGGGTAGCAGTCATAGAGAGTAGGTGAGGTATTTTACCTCGGTTTTGGCAAAGCCGAGCTCTTTGCTCAACTCCAAATCTGTGCTGTTCGTCAACAACTACCAAAGCCAGTTTTCCAAATTTGACTTTGTCTTGGATTAAGGCATGGGTGCCAATTAGAATATTAATTTCCCCTTCTTTGGTTTTTTTCAAAAGTCTTTGCCGGGAAATTTCCAGAACTTCGTTCTTCAGTTTTTTTGAGCGAATTTTGTCTTCTTTTCCAGTAAGTAAAGCGATGCCTAATTTAAATTTTTCTAAAAGTTTAGCCACTCCCTGGAAATGTTGTTTTGATAAAATTTCAGTCGGCGCCATGATAGCCACCTGAAATCCGGCTTTAGCCACATTTAAAGCCGCTATAGCCGCAACAACTGTTTTCCCGGAACCGACATCGCCCTCCAAAAGCCTATTCATGGGTCGATTTTTTTCGATGTCTTTTAAAATCTGCCAGGCTGATTTCCTTTGAGCATCAGTCAGTTTAAAAGGCAGACTTTTTACGAAATCCTGCACCAAAGGAAGATTAACAGAGATGGCAGAAGATTTTTCTTTTGAAATTCTGAACTTTTCTCTCAGAGTAAAAAGAGAAATAAAAAAGATTTCTTCAAAAGAAAACCTTTCCTGAGCTTTTTTTGCCAAATCCAGAGAATCTGGGAAGTGAATTTGCCAAAGAGCTTTTTTGAAAGGTAACAGATTGTTTTCTTTTATTATTTTTTCCGGAAGAGGGTCATGAGTTTTTTTTGAAAATTCAACTATTAACGGCCTTAAGATATACCTTAACCATCTTGAAGACAGCCCTTCGGTTTCAGGGTAGACAGGGATTATCCGGCTGGTATGGAGAAAATTCATATTTTCAGTCAGTTTTTCATAGCTTGGATTGGCTAAATACATTCCTTCTTTTCCTAAAGATGTCCTGCCAACCAGGGAGATGTTGTCATCTTTTTTGAAAGTTTTTGCCAAATATGGCTGGTTAAACCAGATTACTTGGATTGCCCCGCCCTCGTCCTGGACTATAGCTTTGGTCAAAATCATTCTTTTTTTCCAGGTCCTGAGATTTTTAATCTCCAGAATTTTTCCCTGGATGCAAAAAGGGCCATTTAATTTTACTTCTGAAATTTTTGTTATTTTAGAAAAATCCTCATAACGATGAGGAAAATGAAACAAAAGATCGCGGACCGTGTTGACGCCCATTCTCTTTAGTCTTTTCTGGAAAACAATGCCTACCCGAGGAATTTCTTCAATGGGGGAGTAGAGATTGAGAGTCATAATTTTGGTGTGCTATATTAAAAATAGTTCGAGCGGATTTTGACGTCGCAGGTGGCGAGGAAACCTTCCCGCGAAAATTCGGAAAGGCTACGGAGCCGCACCAATAACGATTTCAATTTTTTCTTTGGCGGCAAATTATTACTTAATCAAACCAGAAACCTTGTAAAATGCTTTGCCCTCGATGCTTGATTTAGTTATAGTTCCGAAACTGCGAGAATCAAAACTTTTATTTCGATTGTCGCCTAGAATGAAGTATTGATCTTGACCAAGAGTTACCGAAGTATTGCCATCAGTTTCCCCGCCGTAATAAGTTTCGTTCAGCATTTTGCCGTTGATAAGCACTTTGCTATCTTGTATATCCACTTTTTCTGAAGGTAATCCGATTATTCTTTTAATAAATAATTTATTGGGGTCTTTTGGATAATGAAACACTATTACATCACCACGCTCGAAAGATTTATCAAATTTATTTATTAAAAGATAATCTCCATTATTATATGTTGGACTCATTGCCTCTCCAACAACCACAAAAGGAGAAAATATATAGAGCCGAGTAGGAATTACAACGAGTAGAGAAACGACAATGCCAACTATTCCAAATACAACATAAATCCCTAAAGATTTCTTCCAAGAGTTAAGATAGTGCTTTTTGAGGAAATAGTGCAAAACAAAAAAT
>Ga0315293_10003396_pt1 | contig 15338 bp, 10 predicted proteins | sample YL17G13_20_MG_FD_203071 | JGI IMG/M metagenome (GOLD analysis project Ga0315293, IMG submission 203071) | Sediment microbial communities from Yellowstone Lake, YNP, Wyoming, USA - YL17G13_20 | ecosystem: Environmental > Aquatic > Freshwater > Lake > Sediment | place: USA: Wyoming | collected...
TTCGCACCCTGCTGGCGCGGGAGTTGCCGGTGTACATCATCTCGATCGGGCGCACGTTTCGCACCGATGAACTCGACTCCACCCACACCCCGGTGTTCCATCAGGTGGAGGGCCTCGCCGTGGACCGCGGCCTCACGATGGCGAACCTGCGCGGAACGCTGGATGCGTTCGCGCGCTCGCAGTTCGGCCCGGAGGCACGAACCCGGATGCGGCCGCACTTCTTTCCGTTCACCGAACCCTCGGCTGAGGTGGACGTGTTTTTTCCCGGCAAGAAGGGTGGGCCCGGCTGGGTGGAGTGGGGCGGCTGCGGCATGGTCAACCCCAATGTGTTGCGCGCCGCCGGAATTGATCCCGAGGTCTACTCGGGCTTCGCTTTCGGCTGTGGCCTGGAGCGCACCCTGCAGTTCCGCAACGGCATCCCCGATATGCGCGACATCGTCGAAGGCGACGTGCGGTTCTCGCTGCCGTTCGGGGTCGGTATCTGATGCGGCTTCCCTACAGCTGGCTGCGGGAGGTGGTGGCGGTCGGCGCCCCCGGATGGGACGTCTCTCCTTCAGATCTGGAGCAGGCACTGATCCGGGTCGGGCACGAGGTCGAGGACATCATCACCCTCGGCCCGGTGAGCGGACCGCTGAAGATCGGCCGGGTCGCGACGATCGAGGAGCTGACTGAGTTCAAGAAGCCCATCCGCGCTTGCACGGTGGATGTGGGTGCATCGAATACACAGGAGATTGTCTGCGGCGCAACAAACTTCGCCGTCGGTGACCTCGTCGCAGTCGCACTTCCCGGCGCCACCCTGCCGGGCGACTTCCAGATCGCCACCCGCACGACCTACGGCCGAACCTCCGACGGGATGATCTGCTCGGCCGCTGAACTGGGCGTGGGCTCGGGTAATTCCTCCTGGGATCATTCCGGCATCTTGGTGCTGCCGCCCGGGACCGCCGAACCCGGCGACGACGCGGCTGCCGTGCTGGGCCTCGATGACGTGGTGTTCGATCTGGCGATCACGCCCGACCGCGGCTATGGCCTGTCGGTGCGTGGGATCGCCCGCGAGATCGCGTGTGCCTACGATCTGGATTTCGTCGACCCTGCCTTCGACTCGAATCTGGTGCCGGAGCTGCCCGCTGAGGGTGTGGCCTTACCGGTGACGATCCAGCCTGGAACCGGGGTGAGTCGCTTTGCCCTGCGTCCGGTGACCGGGATCGATCCGAAAGCGTTGTCGCCGTGGTGGTTGCGTCGCCGGCTCATGCTCTCAGGTATCCGGCCGATCTCGCCGGCCGTCGACGTCACCAACTACGTGATGCTCGAACTTGGCCACCCCATGCACGCCCATGACCGCAGTCGCATCCGCGGCGACTTCACGGTTCGCTTCGCCGAGCCGGGGGAGCGGGTGGTGACCCTCGACGGCATCGACCGCACGCTGGAACCGGGCGACGTGCTGATCGTCGACGATGTGGCCGTCGCGGCGATCGGCGGCGTGATGGGCGCGGGCACCACCGAGATCGATGCGAACACCACCGATGTGCTGCTGGAGGCCGCGGTGTGGGATCCGGCCGCGGTATCGCGCACCGTGCGTCGGCTGCATCTGGTCAGCGAGGCCGGCCGACGCTATGAACGCTGGGTGGACCCGGCTGTCTCGGTGGCCGCTATCAATCGCGCCTCGACCCTGCTGGCGCAGATCGCCGGCGGCACAGTGGGTTCGGCGCTCACCGACTGGCGCGGGGATCCGCCGCGTGAGGATTTCTCGCCGCCGCCGGTACAGATGCCCGTGGACCTTCCGGATCGGATGGCGGGTGTGGTCTACGCGGATGGCGCGACGGTGCGCCGACTGACCCAGATCGGTGCGCGGGTCGCCTCGGATCCGGGTTCGGCAGTGCTGACCGTCACCCCGCCGAGTTGGCGTCCCGATATCGCCCAGCCAGCCGACCTCGTTGAGGAGGTGCTGCGACTGGAGGGCCTTGACGCCGTTCCCTCGGTGCTGCCGACTGCGCCCGCGGGTCGCGGCCTGACCCCGGGTCAGCAACGCCGTCGCGCGATCGGTAAGTCGCTGGCGCTGTCGGGGTTCGTGGAGGTGCTGCCCACGCCGTTCCTGCCCGCCGGGGTGTTCGACCAGTGGGGTTTGGCCGCCGACGACCCGCGCCGCCAGACGACGTCGGTGCTCAATCCGCTGGAGGCTGATCGTCCGCATCTGGCTACCACGCTGCTTCCGGCGCTTTTGGAAGCGTTGTCCCGCAACGTGTCCCGCGGATTCGGCGATGTGGCACTGTTCGCGATTGCCCAGGTGGTGCAGCCGACCACCGAGGCTCGCGCCATTGGTTTGATCCCCACCGATCGCCGGCCGACTGATGCTGAGATTGCTCTGCTGGACGACGCTCTGCCGAACCAGCCGGTGCATATCGGCGTGGTGCTGACCGGACTGCGCGAACCGCGCGGGCCGGGGGGATCTGGCCGGGCCGTGGAAGCGGCCGATGCCTTCGAAGCCGTGCGGGTAATCGCCCGGGCTGCCGGGGTGGATATCGAATTGCGGTCGGCGCAACACCTACCGTGGCATCCGGGCCGTTGTGCCGAGGTCGTGGTCGGCGGTCGGGTGATCGGTCACGCCGGGCAGTTGCATCCAGGTGTCATCGAGCGGTCCGGACTGCCCAGGGGAACGTGTGCGGCCGAACTCGATCTCGACGCCATCCCGTTTGGCGCCCCACTGCCGTCGCCGCGGGTGTCGCCGTTCCCGGCGGTCTTCCAAGACCTCAGCCTCGTGGTGGACGACGGCGTGCCAGCCAGTGCGGTGATCGACGCCGTGCGCGACGGGGCCGGGGACCTCCTTGAGGCCGTGACCCTGTTCGACGTCTACACCGGCCCGCAGATCGGTGAGGGCCGTAAATCCCTGACCTTGGCCCTGCGGTTCCGGGCGACCGACCGCACCCTGACCGAAGATGAGGCCAGCGCGGCACGGGATACCGCTGTGGCCGTGGCCGCCGAGCGGTTCGGCGCAACCCTGCGGGGCTGACGTCCTCCCGCGAGTAATCGGCATGAAGTTGCAGTAACATGCATAATAATGCACACTAGTGCCATGACTTCGGTGGCAATTGCCGGCGCCAGTGGGTATGCCGGTGGGGAGATCCTGCGCTTGGTGCTCGGCCACCCCGGCTACACCAACGGCCAGTTGAGCATCGGCGCGCTGACGGCCGCCGCGAGTGCGGGGACGACGCTGGCCGAACATCACCCGCATCTGCTGCCCCTGGCCCAGCGGGTACTTGATCCCACCGAGGTGGAGATATTGGCCGGGCACGACGTGGTGTTCCTGGCCCTGCCGCATGGGCACTCGGCCGCACTGGCCTCTCAACTGGGCCCCGACACCGTCGTCATCGACTGTGGTGCCGACTTCCGGCTCACCGATGCCGGCGCGTGGGAACGGTTCTACGGCACACCGTATGCGGGCCAGTGGCCGTACGGCCTGCCCGAACTCCCCGGTGCCCGGGAGCTCCTCCGTGGCGCCACCCGCATCGCGGTGCCCGGCTGCTATCCGACCGCCGCACTGCTGGCACTGTTTCCCGCTATTGCGGCGGGCCTGGTCGAGACGGATGTGACGGTGGTCGCGGTCAGCGGGACCTCGGGCGCGGGCCGGGCCGCCAAGGTGGACCTGCTCGCCTCGGAGGTGATCGGATCCGCGCGGGCCTACAACATCGCCGGCGTGCATCGGCACACCCCGGAAATCGCCCAGGGCCTGCGGAGAGTCACCGACCGCGAGGTGACGGTGTCCTTCACCCCGGTGCTCATCCCGACCGCCCGGGGAATCCTCGCGACCTGCACGGCGCGGACGTCGGCGTCGCTGTCGGAGATCCGGACAGTGTACGAAAAAGCCTACGACGCAGAGCCGTTCGTCTACCTGCTGCCCGAGGGTCAGCTGCCCACCACGGGTTCGGTGATCGGTAGCAATGCCGCGCAACTGGCCGTCGCGGTAGACGCCGACGCCGGCGTTATGGTCGCGATCTGTGTGATCGACAACCTGGTCAAGGGAACCGCCGGTGCGGCGGTGCAGTCGATGAACCTCGCACTGGGCTGGCCGGAAACCGATGGGCTGTCTGTAGTCGGGGTGGCGCCGTGACGCTGAACCAGACGACGACCACCCGGTTACTACGCAGCCAGGGTGTCACGGCCCCGGCCGGTTTCCGGGCCGCCGGGATCGCCGCCGGGATCAAGAAATCCGGCAAGCCGGATCTGGCATTGGTGTTCAACGAGGGGCCCGACTACGGCGCGGCCGGTGTGTTCACTCGCAATCAGGTCAAGGCCGCCCCGGTGTTGTGGAGTGCTCAGGTATTGCGCACCGGTCGGTTGCGCGCGGTGTTGCTGAACTCCGGCGGTGCCAATGCCTGCACCGGACCGGACGGTTTCGCCGACACCCACGCAAGCGCCGAGGCGGTGGCCGCGGCCCTGTCGGACTGGGGAACCGAGACCGGACCGATCGAGGTCGCCATCTGCTCCACCGGACTCATCGGCGACCGGTTGCCGATGGACCGGGTGCTGGCCGGCGTCACCGAGATCGTTCACGAACTTGCCGGCGGCCTTGTCGGCGGCGACGATGCCGCGCACGCCATCATGACCACCGATACCGTGCCCAAACAGGTTGCGCTGCATCACTCGTTGGACTCCGGCGAGAACTGGACGATGGGGGGGATGGCCAAGGGCGCGGGCATGCTCGCACCGTCGCTGGCCACCATGCTGGTGGTGCTGACCACCGACGCCGTCGCCGATGCCGCCGCTCTGGACACCGCACTGCGTCGCGCGGCTGCCCGTACCTTCGACCGGCTCGATGTCGACGGCAGCTGCTCGACCAATGACACCGTGCTGCTGCTCGCCTCCGGCGCCAGTGAGATCCGGCCCAGTCAGGACCATCTCGACGACGCGGTGCTGCGGGTCTGTGATGACCTGTGCGCACAGATGCAGGCCGACGCCGAGGGCGTGACCAAACGGGTGAGCATCACTGTGTCCGGGGCGCGCACCACCGACGACGCCGTCACCGCCGCCCGGATCGTCGGCCGCGACTCCCTGGTCAAGACCGCGATGTTCGGGTCCGACCCGAATTGGGGCCGGGTGCTTGCCGCAGTGGGCATGTCGCCGTTCCCGATCGAACCGGACCGGATCACGGTTGCGTTCAATGGGTTTCCGGTGTGCGTTAACGGTGCCGGGGCGCCCGGTGCCCGCGATGTTGACCTGTCCGGTCCGCAGATCGACGTCACCATCGATCTCAACCTGGGTGACGCCGAGGCCACGATCCGCACCACCGACCTATCGCACGCCTATGTCGAAGAGAACTCGGCGTACAGCTCATGAACACCCTGATCAATGTCAACACCGAGCCTCTCCAGGGCAAGATCGTCGTGGTCAAGTACGGCGGCAACGCCATGACCGATACCGCACTGCAGGCCGCGTTCGCCGCCGACGTCGTGGCCCTGCACGAAGCCGGTATCCACCCGGTAGTGGTGCACGGCGGTGGCCCGCAGATCAATGCCATGCTCAAGCGCCTCGGGATCCCCGGTGAGTTCAAGGGTGGGTTCCGGGTCACCACGCCCGAGGTGCTCGACGTCGTCCGCATGGTGTTGTTCGGACAGGTTGGCCGGGAATTGGTGAATCTGATCAACGCTCACGGACCGTACGCTGTCGGCCTCACCGGCGAGGACGCCCGGCTACTGACGGCGGTGCGTCGCAGTGTGCTGGTCGACGGTGTTGAGACCGATATCGGCCTGGTCGGCGACGTTGATCATGTGAATACTGCGGTGGTGCGCGATCTCATTGCGGCAGGCCGGATTCCGGTGATCTCCACCCTCGCCCCGGATACCGATGGCGTGGTCTACAACATCAACGCCGATACCGCCGCCGCCGCGGTAGCCGAGGCATTGGATGCCGAGACGTTGCTGATGCTCACCGACGTCGAAGGCCTCTACACCCGTTGGCCGGATCGCGGCTCGCTGGTCGCCGAGATCGACACCGACACCCTGGCGCAACTACTGCCCACCCTTGAGGAGGGCATGGTGCCGAAGATCGAAGCGTGCCTGCGCGCGGTGCTGGCCGGGGTGCCGAGCGCGCACGTGATCGACGGCCGTGTCGAACACTGTGTGCTCACCGGATTGTTCGGCAGCACTGGAACCAAGGTGGTGCGAACGTGACAACAGTGTTCGATTGGGTGGTCCCGTGACCACGATGCTGGACCGCTGGACGGCGGTCATGATGGACAACTACGGCACCCCGCCGGTCGCACTGGCCAGCGGCGACGGGGCTGTGGTGACCGATGTCGATGGTAAGACCTACCTGGATCTGCTCGGCGGGATCGCCGTCAATATTCTCGGCCACCGACACCCGGCGATCATTGAGGCCGTCACCGCGCAGTTGAACACCCTGGGTCACGTCTCCAACCTCTACGCAACCGAACCGGGCGTCGCACTGGCCGAGGGCCTCGTCTCCCATCTCGGCGCACCCGCGCGGGTGTTCTTCTGCAACTCCGGCGCCGAGGCCAACGAGGTGGCGTTCAAGATCAGCCGGCTGACTGGGCGCACCAAAGTCGTTGCGGCTCTAAATTCTTTTCATGGCCGCACCATGGGTGCACTCGCGCTGACCGGCCAGGCCAGTAAGCGCGCGCCGTTCGAGCCGCTGCCCGGGATCGTCAGTCATGTGCCGTTCGGCGATGTCAAGGCGCTCGCGGCGGCCGTCGGGGATGACACCGCCGCGGTATTCCTGGAGCCGATCATGGGGGAGGGCGGCGTGGTGGTGCCGCCGGACGGCTACCTGGCCGCGGCCCGGGAGATCACCACTCGCCACGGCGCACTTCTGGTGATCGACGAGGTGCAGACCGGAGTCGGCCGCACCGGAACATTCTTCGCCCACCACCACGACGGCATCACGCCCGACGTCGTGACCCTCGCCAAGGGACTGGGCGGCGGACTGCCGATCGGCGCCTGCCTGGCCATCGGCCCGACCGCGGAGTTGATGACGCCGGGCATGCACGGCAGTACCTTCGGCGGTAATCCGGTTTGCGCGGCCGCCGCGTGCGCGGTGCTGCGGGTGCTCGACGACGATGATCTGTGCGGGCACGCCGATGCGGTGGGCTCGATCCTGGCGCACGGAATCGAATCGTTGCAGCACCCCCTGGTGGATTACGTCCGCGGGCGGGGTCTGCTGCGCGGAGTGGTGCTGACCGCGCCGGGTGCCAAGGCCGTCGAGACCGCCGCCCGCGCCGCAGGATTCCTGGTCAATGCGGCCGCTCCCGACGTGGTCCGGTTGGCGCCGCCGCTGATCATCTCGCAGGTGCAGGTGATGAGTTTCCTGGCGGCGCTGCCCGGCATTCTGGACACCGCGGATGCGGCGGTGCGGACGTGAGCGGCCTACGGCACTTCCTGCGCGACGACGACCTTTCCCCAGCCGAGCAGGCCGAGGTACTGGGGTTGGCCGCCGAACTCAAGGCGGCACCTTTCAGCCGGCGGCCGCTGGAGGGGCCCCGGGGGGTGGCGGTCATCTTCGACAAGAACTCCACCCGCACCCGGTTTTCCTTCGAGATGGGCATCGCCCAGCTCGGCGGGCACGCCGTCGTGGTCGATGGCAGCAGGACCCAACTCGGCCGGGAGGAGACCCTGGAAGACACCGGCCGGGTGCTGTCCCGCTACGTCGACGCCATCGTCTGGCGGACCTTCGGTCAGCACCGTCTCGACGAGATGGCCTCAGCGGCAACGGTTCCGGTAGTCAACGCGCTCTCCGATGAGTTCCACCCGTGCCAGGTACTCGCCGATCTGCAGACCCTCGCCGAACGGAAGGGCTCACTGTCGGGCCTGCGGATGGCCTACCTCGGGGACGGCGCCAACAACATGGCCAACTCGCTGATGCTCGGTGGAGTGACCGCCGGTGTGCACGTGACGATTGCCGCCCCGGCGGGCTTCGAGCCCGACGCATCCGTCGTCGGCGCCGTGCGGGCCCGCGCCGCCAAGACCGGTGCGACCCTCACCATCACCGATGATCCGCACAGTGCCGCCTCGGGTGCCGATGTGCTCGTCACCGACACCTGGACCTCGATGGGTCAGGAGAATGACGGCCTGGACCGGGTGGGCCCGTTCCGGTCCTTCCAGATCAACGCCGAACTGCTGTCCCGAGCCGACTCGGAAGCCATTGTGCTGCACTGTCTTCCGGCACACCGGGGCGAGGAGATCACCGATGAGGTGATCGATGGCCCGCACAGCGCGGTGTGGGACGAAGCCGAGAACCGCCTTCATGCCCAGAAGGCGCTGCTGGTGTGGCTATTGGAGCAAGCGCCCCGGGGATCCCGAGGACCCCAATGACAGGGTCCCCGGAAGTCGCCACCACTCGGGCCGGGCGGCAGGCGCGCATCGTCGCGATCCTGTCGTCACGGTCGGTGCACAGTCAGAGCGAGCTCGCCGCACTGCTGGCCGCCGACGGCATCGACGTCACCCAGGCCACCCTGTCGCGGGATCTCGAAGAACTCGGTGCGGTGAAGTTGCGCGGCGCCGATGGTGGTGGCGGGGTCTATGTCGTGCCCGAGGACGGCAGCCCGGTGCGCGGCGTCTCCGGCGGGACCGAACGCGTGTCACGACTGCTCGGCGAGCTGCTGGTATCCACCGACGCCAGCGGCAACCTCGCGGTGCTGCGTACCCCGCCGGGTGCGGCGCACTACCTGGCCAGCGCCATCGACCGGGCCGCACTGCCCGAGGTGGTCGGCACCGTCGCCGGAGATGACACCATTCTGGTGATCGCCCGCGAGCCGATGACCGGCGCGCAACTGGCCACCCTGTTCGAGAACATCCGCTGAGCACGCCCGCTGAGCACTGATCCAGAGGAGAAACTTCATGTCCGAGCGCGTCATCCTGGCCTACTCCGGTGGCCTGGACACCTCGGTGGCCATCAGCTGGATCGGCAGAGAGACCGGCAAAGAGGTGGTGGCGGTCGCCATCGACCTCGGACAGGGCGGCGAGGACATGGAGGTCGTGCGGCAGCGCGCCATCGACTGCGGTGCCGCCGAAGCCGTCGTGATTGATGCCCGCGACGAATTCGCCAACGAGTACTGCCTGCCGGCCATCGAGTCCAACGCGCTCTACATGGACCGCTATCCGTTGGTCTCGGCGTTGAGTCGGCCGTTGATCGTCAAACATCTGGTGGCCGCGGCGCGGAAGTACGACGGCGGCGTTGTCGCCCACGGCTGCACCGGCAAGGGCAACGACCAGGTGCGCTTCGAAGTCGGGTTCGCCACACTCGCACCGGATCTGGAGGTTTTGGCCCCGGTCCGCGACTACGCCTGGACCCGGGAGAAGGCCATCGCGTACGCCGAGGAGAACGCGATCCCGATCAACGTCACCAAGCGCTCGCCCTTCTCCGTCGACCAGAACGTCTGGGGCCGCGCCGTGGAGACCGGCTTCCTGGAACACCTGTGGAACGCCCCGACCAAGGATGTCTACGACTACACCGAGGACCCGACCGTCAACTTCAACACCCCCGACGAGGTGATCATCGGTTTCGACAGTGGCCGGCCGGTATCGGTTGACGGCAGACCGGTGACCGTGCTGGAAGCAATTGTCGAACTCAATCGGCGCGCGGGTGCGCAGGGCGTGGGCCGACTCGACGTCGTCGAGGACCGACTGGTCGGTATCAAGAGCCGGGAGATCTACGAGGCGCCGGGCGCGATGGCGCTCATCACCGCCCACACCGAACTCGAACACGTGACGCTGGAGCGCGAACTCAGCCGGTTCAAGCGAACCACCGACCGGCGCTGGGCCGAACTGGTCTACGACGGCCTGTGGTTCTCCCCGCTGAAGAACGCCCTGGAGTCCTTCATCGCCACGACCCAGGAACGGGTGACCGGCGAGATCCGGATGGTGCTGCATGGTGGACACATTGCGGTCAACGGCCGTCGCAGCCCGGAGTCGCTGTACGACTTCAACCTCGCCACCTACGATGCCGGCGACACCTTCGATCAGTCCGCGGCCAAGGGTTTCGTCCACCTGCACGGCCTGTCGTCGAAGATCGCCGCTGCGCGTGATAACCGGGCAGACGAATCTGCCCGGGGCGATATGCGGGGCAAAAAGACATGACCACCAACGAAGGATCGCTGTGGGGCGGCCGATTCGCCGACGGTCCCGCCCCTGAGTTGGCGGCGCTGAGCCGCTCCACTCACTTCGACTGGGTGCTGGCGCCCTATGACGTCACCGCGTCGAAGGCGCACGCGAAGGTGCTGCATAAAGCCGGGCTCTTGACCGACGAGCAGCGCGACTTATTGCTCGTCGGACTGGACAGCCTGGGTGCCGACATCGCCGACGGCAGCTTCACCCCACTGCTCACCGACGAGGACGTCCACGGCGCACTGGAACGTGGACTCATCGACCGGGTCGGCGCGGACCTCGGCGGCCGGTTGCGGGCCGGACGGTCGCGCAACGATCAGGTGGCCACGCTGTTGCGGATGTGGCTGCGTGACGCGATGCGCCGGGTGGCCGACGGCGTGTTCGGCCTCATCGAGGCGCTCACCGCGCAGGCGGCCGCGCACCCGACGGCGATCATGCCCGGCAAGACTCATCTGCAGGCCGCACAGCCGGTGCTGCTGGCCCATCACCTACTGGCACACGCGCACCCGCTGCTGCGCGATGCGGACCGGATCGTCGACTTCGACGACCGCACCGCGATATCACCGTACGGGTCCGGTGCATTGGCAGGTTCGTCGCTGGGTCTTGATCCCGACGCTATTGCCGCCGATCTGGGTTTCGCTGCCGCAGCAGATAATTCGATCGACGCCACGGCCTCGCGGGATTTCGCTGCCGAGGCTGCGTTCATCCTCGCCATGATCGCCGTCGACGTTTCCCGGCTCGCCGAGGACATCATTCTGTGGAGTACCACCGAATTCGGTTACGTCACGCTGCACGATGCGTGGTCGACCGGAAGCTCGATCATGCCGCAGAAGAAAAACCCCGATGTCGCCGAACTCGCCCGCGGCAAGGCGGGTCGGCTGATCGGCAACCTGGCGGGTCTGCTGGCCACCCTCAAAGCGCAACCGCTGGCCTACAACCGCGATCTGCAGGAGGACAAGGAACCGGTGTTCGACTCGGTGGCCCAACTCGAATTGGTGCTGCCGGCGATGGCCGGACTGACCGCCACCCTGGTCTTCGACACCGAGCGGATGGCCGCGCTGGCACCGGCCGGCTACACCCTGGCCACCGATATCGCCGAGTGGCTGGTCCGCAGGGGTGTGCCGTTCCGGGTCGCTCACGAGACCGCCGGTGCGACGGTGCGCGTGGCAGAAACCCGCGGCGTGGGCCTGGCGGATCTTACCGACGCCGAACTGGCTCAGGTCAGTGCTGAGCTGACCCCGGAGGTGCGCGAGGTGCTGACTGTCACCGGGTCGGTAGCGGCGCGGGACAGCCGCGGCGGTACCGCCCCGGAGCAGGTGGCACGGCAGCTGCACACCGTCTGGGCCTCAGTCGCTGAGCTGCGAAACCAGCTGCGGCGCTGAGGTATTCGGTTACTCAATCGATTCGGAGAGTTCCAGCCAACGGTTCTCTTTATCGTCGCGTTCCGCTTCGAGTTCCCGCAGTTCGCGGGTCAGCTGGGTGATGCCGGCGTGATCGGACTGATCGTGTTCGGCCAGCGCGACGTGCTTGACATTGACCCGGTCGCTCAGCTTGGCCACTGCGCGATCCAGTGCCGCGATCTCTTTGTGAATGCTGCGTAATTCCGCCCCCGAGAGCTCGGCGCCGGTGTGCGTCGGCGGCTCGGTGGACTTCGGTCCCGATACCTGGGCTGCGCCGCGGGTGGCCGAAATCCGCAGGTACTCATCCACCCCGCCGGGCAGGTGCCGCAGATGCCCGTTGATGATCGCGTACTGCTGATCGGTGATCCGCTCGAGCAGATAGCGGTCGTGGGACACCACGATCAACGTCCCCGGCCAGGAATCGAGCAGATCCTCGGTAGCCGAGAGCATGTCGATGTCCACATCATTGGTGGGCTCGTCGAGAATGAGCACATTGGGTTCGGCCAACAACGTCAACATGAGTTGCAGTCGGCGCCGCTGTCCGCCGGAGAGCTCACCCACCCGGGTCGCCAGCTGATCGCGACCAAACCCCAAGCGTTCCAACAACTGCGCCGGTGTCATTTCCTTACCGTCGACCTGATAGCCGGCCTTGAGCCGACCCAGAACATCACGCACCAGATCATCGGCGATTTCGACGAGCTCGCCGGCCTGCTGATCGAGCATGGCCAGTCGTACCGTCTTACCGCGTTTGACCCGGCCCCGGTCCGGTTGGATCGTGCCGGCGATCAGGCCCAGCAGAGTGGACTTGCCCGCACCGTTAGCCCCGACGATGCCGGTGCGTTCGCCGGGAGCGATGCGCCATTCGACGTCGCGCAGCACCGGCACCCCGGACCCGTCGTTTCCCGGGTAGGACACCGACACGTCGAGCAGGTCGATGACGTCCTTGCCGAGCCGGTTGGTGGCGAGCTTGGCCAACTCGACGGTGTCGCGCACCGGCGGCACGTCGGCGATCAACTGATTGGCCGCGTCGATGCGGAACTTAGGTTTGGAAGTGCGAGCCGGAGCGCCCCGGCGCAACCAGGCCAGCTCCTTGCGCATCAGGTTCACCCGCTTGGCCTCGGTGGCCGCCGCCATCCGGTCGCGCTCCACGCGCTGCAGCACATACGCGGCGTAACCGCCGTCGAACGGTTCCACGACACTGCCGCGGCCGCTTCCCTCCGGGCCAACCCCGTGCACTTCCCGCGTCACCCCGTGCACTTCCCATGTGGTGGCGGCCACCTCATCGAGGAACCACCGGTCGTGGGTGACCACCAGCAGCCCGCCGGCGGTGCGCGACCAGCGCGCCTTCAGATGGGCCGCCAGCCAGGTGATGCCCTCGATGTCGAGGTGGTTGGTGGGCTCATCGAGGGCGATCACATCCCAGTCGCCGATCAAGAGCTCGGCCAACTGCACCCGGCGACGCTGACCGCCGGAGAGTGCGGCGATCGGCGTCTGCCAGTCGAGATCGGCCGCGAGGCCGGCCACCACGTCGCGGACCTTCGGATCCCCCGCCCACTCGTACTCGGCGCGATCACCGACCAGGGCCTGGGCCACGGTGTGCGTTGGATCGAGGGTGTCGGCCTGCTCGAGGGCGGCCACCCGCAGGCCGCCGCGGCGGGTGACCCGCCCGGAGTCGGGCGTGATCCGGCCGGTCAGCAAGCCGAGCAGACTGGACTTGCCGTCGCCGTTGCGGCCGACGACTCCAATGCGGTCGCCGTCGTTCACACCGACCGTCATGGAGTCGAAGACCACCCGGTTCGGATATGCCAGGCGCAGCGTTTCGCCGCCAAGCAGATGTGCCACCGCGAAGAGCCTAGGCTGTGGGGGAAGTACCGGGTTTCATCCAGTACAGGGTCTTACAAGCACAGGGTTTTACAAGCACAGGGTTTTACAAGCACAGGGTCTTACAAGCACAGGGTTGTACCAAGTAGAGGGTCTCAGCGGGGAGCAGCGGTGGTAGATCTGAATTTGTCGGCGATTGCACGACCTTTGGAGCGGTTGGTCGCGACCGCCCAGAACGGCTACGAGGTGGCCCGCTGGGGCGGTCTGGAGACCGGCGCGGTGCCGTCGACCTTCCAGATTGTCGAGAGCAACAACATGTACAAGCTCCGGCGGTATTTTCCGCCGGATAACCGCCCCGGCCGGGCATCGGCCGGGCCGCCGGCCCTGATGGTTCACCCGATGATGATGTCGGCGAACATGTGGGACGTCAGCCGGGCCGAGGGCGCCGTCGGAATCCTGCATGCCGCCGGCCTGGATCCGTGGGTGATCGACTACGGCTCACCGGACAAGGTCAAGGGCGGCATGGAGCGCACCCTCACCGACCACATCGTCGCGCTCAGCGAGGCCATCGACATCGTTGTCGCCGCCACCGGTCAGCCCGTCCACCTGGTCGGCTACTCCCAGGGCGGCATGTTCAGCTATCAGACGGCCGCCTACCGCCAATCCAAGGACGTCGCCAGTGTGGTGGCCTTCGGCTCCCCGGTGGACACCCTGGCGGCGCTGCCGATGGGTATCCCGGCCAACATGGGCGTCGTGGGCGCGGAGTTCCTCGCCGACCATGTGTTCAACCGGATCGACATCCCGGGTTGGCTGGCCCGGACCGGGTTCCAGATGCTTGATCCGGTCAAGTCGGCCAAGTCGAAATTCGACTTCCTGCTGCAGTTGCATGATCGGGAGGCCCTGCTTCCGCGCGAACAGCAGCGCCGTTTCCTCGACAACGACGGCTGGATCGCCTGGTCCGGACCGGCGGTCTCGGAACTCCTCAAGCAGTTCGTGTCACACAACCGGATGATGACCGGCGGGTTCGCCATCAAGGGCCAGTTGGTGACGCTGGCCGACATCACCTGTCCGGTGCTGGCGTTCGTCGGCGAGGTCGACGACATCGGGCAACCCGCCTCGGTGCGGGGGATCAAACGCGCCGCGCCCAAGGCGGAGGCGTACGAAGTGATGATCCGGGCCGGCCACTTCGGGCTGGTTGTCGGGTCGAAGGCGGCCACCATCACCTGGCCCACCGTCGCGGCGTGGGTGCAGTGGCTCGCCGGCGGCGCCGAACGCCCGGACAACATCGCGCCGATGCCGGACACGACCGCCAGTTCCGGCCAGACCGGTGTGGCAATGAGCTCGCGCGTCATGCACAGTGTCGCCGAGGCCTCCGAGTTGGCCGCGTCGATCGCCCGCGGAGCCGCCGACGCCGTCGCCGGCGTCAACAAGTCGCTGCGCACGCTGGCCATTGAGACCGTGCGCACGCTGCCGCGCCTGGTGCGGCTGGGCCAGATCAACGATCACACCCGAATCTCGTTGGGGCGCATCATCTCCGAACAGGCCGAGTCGGTGCCCGAGGGCGAGTTCCTCTTGTTCGACGGCCGCGTGCACACCTACGACGCCGTCAACCGGCGTATCGACAACGTAGTGCGAGGCCTGATCGCGGTAGGCGTGCGACAGGGCACTCGCGTCGGCGTGCTGATGGACACCCGCCCCAGCGCGATGGTGGCGATCGCCGCGCTGTCTCGTCTGGGCGGCGTCGCCGTGCTGATGCCCCCCGACGGCGACCTCGCCGCGGCCACTCGACTCGGCGGTATCACCGAGTTGATCACCGACCCGGCGAATCTGGCCGCCGCGAGCAGATTGCCGGTGCAGACGCTGGTACTCGGCGGCGGCGATGCCCGCGATCTTGATCTGCCGGCGCGCAGCACCGTGATCGACATGGAGAAGATCGACCCCGACGCGGTGGAACTGCCCGGGTGGTACCGGCCCAACCCCGGCTTCGCCCGCGACGTGGCCTACGTGG
>Ga0315293_10003397_pt1 | contig 15338 bp, 15 predicted proteins | sample YL17G13_20_MG_FD_203071 | JGI IMG/M metagenome (GOLD analysis project Ga0315293, IMG submission 203071) | Sediment microbial communities from Yellowstone Lake, YNP, Wyoming, USA - YL17G13_20 | ecosystem: Environmental > Aquatic > Freshwater > Lake > Sediment | place: USA: Wyoming | collected...
CAGGCATTTTATGTTCCGGTGTAAAGCGCGTATGAATGATAGCCGATGGCCATAATGCCTTCCAACAGGATCAGATTGTAAGCAATGTCGGGAGTTTTGGGACCAGTGCGCCCGATGTAGATGACCAATGGCGCCACAATCAAAACATGGAACCACGAAACGAGAGAATGCGCATTCTTTAATAATTTTAATCCATGTGCAATAATTATGGCAATGCCTAAAAATATAATCGCAGTGTACAACCACGTCGGAGCCGCATTTTTCCGGACGCCTAAATACACAAACAGCGCTCCCACAAATATGATGTGAAACAAGTGCACGATGACCAATTTACTAACCATAATTTTCTTATTTATTTGTATTTATAAATATTGTCAATATTTTATTTATAATCACATCCACGGCTCAAATGAGCTGCACATGCACACAGATCGGAGCCTTGTTCCTCACATCGTAAATGTCATTTGCACAAATGAGAGAAATTCCATGAATATGATTCATTAAAACGACAGTCTGACGAGATTTGATGTGCAATTCTCTCACTTGAAGTTCCACGCATTCAGAATCATACAGCGGAATGCGCAACACCCCCGTGCTCAGGGCCAACAGCTCCTTGATGTCAGCGCGGACATCAATGTGCAGTTCGTTATTCGCATCAATGGACATGTGATCCGGTATATCCGGCATGCATTTCACGATCAGCTGTTTGCCGGACTTGTCCGGAGTTGCTTCAACCCGATAGTGCAACTCGCTGTGCCAAAGCGGCACGTAAAACGTTTGACCATCAAATTGAAGCACCGAAATGTTGTTCTGAATGACGTCTTTGAGAGATGGTTTTAAAATGATGATATTATTCTTCTGCATTTTCTCTCGGATGATGCGAGTGATTTCCTCAAAAATGCGGGCGTCCATGCTCACCGCCGAGTTGTACTGCTCCAACGTTTCGTACAACTGAAACAGCACCGATGGGTCCAGCGAATCCAGCGCAGCATTGACCGACGCCGATGCATAGTCATGCACGATGCGGTGCAACAGATCCAATAACACCTCATTCACTCGGTCTGATTCATCTTTGTCCTTCTTCTTAAATAGAGATTTCATGAAATTCATAAAAATGGTATAATACGTGGCAGCATCTGCATTGTCCTCGTAGTCGTCGGTTGATTGAGTTGCATCGGGTTTCGCACCGGGCAGCAATGCGTGATACGCCGAATTTAATTCCTGGAATGCAGTGGTCGCATCGGGCGTGTTCCCGTTTTTGTCCGGATGCAGTTTCAGCGCCATAATGCGATACCGTTTATTCAATTCGGACAAAGAACAGTCACGCGACACACCCAACATGGTGCGCGCGTCCTTTAAATTCATCATTTTCGTTCCAGTTGATTTGATTCTGCGTCATGCGTTTATATGAAAATTAAATCAAATCATTTGCTTGCGCCTTGTTCTGCGCATTGTTGTGCGCGTGTGCGTAATTTTCTTGTGCCGCACCCCATCCCATTGCTTCGCGCATTATTTGTTTTCATGTAGTTTTAATGTCACTTTGTTTTTATTTGCACAAATCATGTTCACCAACATGAACACAAAGTTTTCTAAATGATAAATGGGTCGGTAGTTGTTGTTGTAATACTGCAGGAAATTGCACGTGTTGATCAACACCTCGGACATGTCTTCATCGCGCAGCGCATTCGTGCGCTTCAGGTCGGTTATCAAATGCCACGCACATTCCGTTATGTCAAAATCGTAAATTAATATGTCATACAACAATTCTCTTAATTTCATGTACCGAATTTGCGTAACATCGGTTATGTAGCTGCATAAATTATTAAACAGTTCTTGATTTGAGGCTGTTGTCATTTTGGTTCCATGTTCGGATTCATGAATTTTCAAATTGTGTATATTGGTCACATTCTCTGGAATTATTTTGACCGTCGTTTGCGGAATTATTTTTTTATACATGGCAGCCGTGGGACGTGCCACTGGTATAACCTCGCAACTGTTTAAAATATTATTTGGTATGAATCCGATGTGTTCCGTTATTAGCACGTATTTCAAACATATTGGATTGTTGCCCCCTTGATGCGGAACATGCATGTAGCTGTAAAACGTCTCCAGCAGTTCGCTGTGAATGTTGTGAAAGTATTTGCACACAATGATTCCAACCGAGTCTGACCGCGCACTAATCACGTCCACAATTTGATTGTGCATTTCATTCCACAGCAGCTTGGAGTTGCATCCCAGCAATGACATGTCAATCTCAAAATGAATGTCGCTCATTTTTATGAAATACGTCTCCTTGTTGAACGAAACTGTCAAACGTTTTTCATATTTGAGATGGGTTGGACTGTATCGGCTGATGCATGCAAGCACCTGGCTGTATTTGCCCGTACCCGGTGGACCATAAAATATCAAATTTCTTAGACGGTCCACTCTGGATGGGAAGGCGACCGAATACAATGTTTTCAATTTAGGATGCAAGGGGCGCGCAATCGCCGATTCCACGTGCGTTTCAAAATGATTTTCGTTTGGTTTCATGGCACAGTATCCGAATTAATTATAAACCATGGTTATTTATTTAAACACATTGCAACGCATATATTAAGATTCCGCAATAACAATAACAACACGCGCCAAGCAGAACAATGAGTTTTCTGATTTATCCGCACAAATTTGATGCATGTCACTTGCATTATGAACCAGCTGTTCAAAACAACGACGTGGATGACAGCAAATTCTCTCGCATCATTTATTCCACGAAGCACATTTCATTGAACGGCATTGGAATTGCGTTGGATCCAGTTGGCGTGAGATGCGAGCAGCATTACAATAAAATATTTGCGTCGTTTGATGCGTCGCTTCCTGCGAATCAATCCATCGTGTCGCAGTTGCACATGATTGAACAACAAATTGTAAATAAATACGTGGAGTCGGTTTTGGAGGGAACAACGCGCCGATGCATTTATTTACTGATGGATCACTTGAACAGTGGGAGTATAAAAGCTTACGCAAACGACAATGTGGCTGATTCGGGATCCGGATTCGGATCCGGATCCAGTGCCACACACACCGATAATGCCATCATGAGCCACAAGAGCAATACCCTCATGATCAAAATAAGCGGGGTTTGGGAAACCAAGGATGAATGCGGACTGTCATACAAATTCATCAAATGTTAAAATGCATCATGAATGAATGGCAATTTATGGAATCATTTTCATGGAAAATAAATAGTATAGTGTTCATGTATCAATGAATTTTAATATTTTAGGATATGTTTTAATTGCGTTAATCGCCATCATTTGCGTTGGAGTGTATCAAAACTCGGACGCGTTCCAGTTGAAGTGCATCGTTTCCGAGGTTGACGGAAACAAGTACTGCGTGCGCGAACGCGCCAAACTGGTTTTGGCCGCAGATTTGCTGGCGCAGTGCACCGTCAACATGAAGAAAATGGTGGACTACATGGAGCAAACGTACCCGGACCAAGACAATGTGCGGCGCCTGGTTGCCGGATTTGACCCGCAACAAGTGTGCGAAACACTGCCCACGAGCGAATTCACCGCTTATAGCGAGAACAAGGGCGAGAAGCTGGCGTTCTGCCTGAACACCACCAAAACGGGGAACAAGCTCATTGACCCAAACACGCTCATGTTCATTGCGCTGCACGAAATGGCGCACATCATGACGGAGAGCATCGGGCACAAGGAAGAGTTCTGGCAAAACTTCAAGTTCCTGCTGCAAAATGCCGCCGAAATTAAAATTTACACGCCGGTGGATTACAAGAACAAGCCCAAGCAGTACTGCGGCATTGAAATCAACGACAACCCGTACTTTGACGCGTGATGATTTTGATTGCGCCATATTTTATTTTAATTTATAACGATACATTAAACCAAACCACCAAACAAAACAATGAATAATAAATCACGCAAACAAAAATTAATCATAAAAAAAACACGCAAATTGAAAGGAGGAGCATGGTGGAACATTTTTAAACCACAACCAAAACCACAGCCACCGTCAACGTTAACGTCACAATTGTCGTTAACGCAACCACAATCACAATTATCGTTGACAAAACCACCACAATTATCACAACCACAATCACAATTATCGTTGACAAAACCACCACAATTATCACAACCACAATCACAATTATCGTTGACAAAACCACCACAATTATCACAATCACAATCACAATCACAATTATCACAATTACAGAAACCACAGCAACCATCATCAGACCCACAATCAACGGTTAATAATATGCTTAAAGAGGAGGACACATCATTGGCCACCCAGATTGTAAAAACATCCTTCGCCGTGGGTGCAGTCACCACATTAGGGGACATAATGTCAGATGCTTTAGGAAACCCATTGGTGGCTCACACCCTGCTGGGGGTTGCAACCACTTCAATTGCATTTGCATCGTGCGGTGGAGTGGCGGTTGCAGCGATTGTGATTGCCGCTGCATGGATCATCATAAAACATAGGTACAAGGTTTACAATGGATTGATATTGGCCATGGACGAATTGTATTTGGTGTTGAAAAAAATAAACGGAATTGTGACGGTGTCTGTTCACATTGCGGAAACGTATGGATTTCCATTAGACACACGCAACGTCACGATTGGACTAAATTTAATCCTTTCCAAATTAAATCAATTGATGGACCCAGTCACTGATTTTCCAACAATTAAAAACAACATCGCAACTGGATTGCCTGCGTTAAAAGCCGAATTTAATGCACAAGAGGGGAATGTTATAGCCGACATGAACGAGAGAAACAAGGAGGTGGATGTAGCTCCCAATCCTCCTACAATATCATTGTCATATGTCACAAAACTTAAAAATAATTTAAAAAGGATAACTTTCAATGCATCCGAGTATGTGGATCAATTAAATGAAATGATCGCATATCTTGCATTGCATTTGGCCGCTCTTTCTGCATCGTTTTCCATTATGTACACCACAGTTGTGACACAGTGCATGATTGACGGACCTGACGGTGTGGTCCGATTGAAGGAGTTGCAGGCCATCGTGATAAGAGCGAATTCGTTTGATTCAATGTTGGAAATGGCACTAATTGGTCCATTGCAGTCATCCTCAAAAAATTATGCATCATGTCTTCACACAGTTCAGAGCGACAAGGAGGGAAAATGCGCAAATGGGTTCATATCAACCGCGCAAAAAATGCAAAAATACATGCTAGACAAATTTGACCCAAACAAAAACACAAACCAAACATTATATTCAAATATGCCAGCATTAAAAACGTTAATTCAAAGCAATCCCAACTTAACCATTACAGACGTGCAAACTGCGACACAATTTGTGAACGATGTGACAAACGCCTCTCTGCAGGATCAAAACCGTATGCCCAGTGTGGCTGCCAACAATGGCTCCCCTACCTCTATTGATGAATGATTGGCTCGTAGTGACCTCCACTCCACTCCAGTTCAAACGTCTTGTCTGTTGCATTGGTTGCATTGGCTGAAACCGGCAAGAACTCAATGGATTTTTGTTCTTGGCCATGGACCATACGGGTGTCGTGCACCACAATGCGCGCGTTCCAAATGTTGCAGGCTGCCTGGATCTCAATGGCGCCGCCCCATGTACACGGGCTGCGCATGGCGCCAATATATTGATCAGACGTGTTTAAAGAATCCAGCTGCAGCACGTCGTGCGTGGCCATGCCGTCAATGATCGGCAAATTGGCCTGCAGGTAGTCGCAAATGCGCTGGCGAATGGCCTGCGGGTCAGTTTGTGGCGCAATGAAATGCGCGAGGCTGTTGAACAAACAACTCATTGTTATTGTTGTGGTTGTGGTTGGTTGTACGTTTGTTTTATAACTATTTAATAAAAAAAATAATTATAATTGCAATACAACAAGAAAGTAACATAAAATGTACACGTATGCGATGTATACGCTGTATGCACTTTGCATAGTGATTGTATTACTGTGCATCACAGTGTGCTCGGTGATAGTAAGTTACGGGGTGTTGTTTTATTTCAAAAAAACCATGGATGATTATAACATTTTTTTCAATGATTATAACGCCAATAGCAAAAAAGTAATTGACAAATACGGAGATTGCAGGATTACACGCGCATATTTGATAACGGTTCCATTTACAAATTTTACCATATTTTTGTTGAATCTAATAACCATGCAAACCAGCAAAACCGTATTAAATGACACACACGTGCATATGCAATTGATGATTGAAATTGAGACAAACAAACATGAAAAAAAAATGATACTGATAGACAAAACCACCTGCATAAACATATGTACCGAATTCAACATGAACGATAACTGCGTGATCATTCCAATCCCAATAAAACACAAACCCAAACCTACCCTGCGCGGGATTCTTGATAAAATGCATGATCATGTTGGGAAAATTAAATTTTTCAATTGGCACATTTACAAAAACAATTGCCATTTTTTCATAAAAGAATTGATATTGCAAATAAACAATGAGTTCAGGTCTAAATGCATTAAAAGCCCCAAAAAATCCAAACACGATTGCAATAAACTGTTTTGCAATAAAATCACCATAGGGTTGTATCATGTAGTGGTGTTTTTGTACAATTTCTTTCAAAAATACATTAACAATGTGTATCAACACGTTATTTCCAAATTTTCATATAGATTGGCCTGATGTGCCGCCGCAAAGGGGAAAAAATGTGTCGCATTTATATATTGGTTCCATCGTGGTGATGCACATCTCATCAATGATGATTTCGGTGTTTTTATGCATGGTCAAAAACTGCTCATAAATGCGGGCGCCGCCAATGATCCACACCTCGTCGTATTTTGCGGATTCCAAATGCGCGAACAAGTCCGGAATGGAAGCGAACCAATGCTCGCCGTTGCCGTTGGTTTCAGATGTTTTTGCATTGGTGTTGTTTTGGGACGAGAGAATTAAGTTGGTTCTTCGGCGCAACGGCTGGCGCGGGATGCTGTCCCACGTGGTTCGCCCCATGACGACCGCATTGTTGCCCGCACCCGTGGTTCGCTTGGCAAAATGGGCCATGTCGGCCTTGCAATGCGGCCACGGCAGTGCGCCCTTGTAGCCAATCCCCCCATCGGAGCACATGGCCGCAATCAGTTTGAATGTCAGAACCATGGCGAAGTGATTGTAATGCATGCGTTGTTGTGTTTATGTTTGTGTTTAAAAATAATTTAATGACAAAATTATGACATTATATAATATCAACAATTATATAATTGTGCAGTGAGTGTCAAAAATGGATCATCCCAATAATGATGCGAATCCAATTTACATTGTGAATGTGATGGGGCAAACACCCCAAATGATCGTGTTTGGGACCGCAAATGAAACCAGCCCGCCACCGAATGAACGCCTGAAGTACTCCGACCAGCGCATTCATCCCGACGACACCATAGAAACCATTAAGCGCAAAATACTGTTGGAACTGCAAACACAATCATCGTTGTCATTGTCCTACGACGAGCTCTACCTGTTTGCCAGCGTGCAACCGTTTTTGACGGTGGAACGCACCCTTCGGCTGTTGACTTGCGGACATCGGTTCCCCCTTTCGCGCGACCGGATGATGACGCTGTGCCAAAATTTGAAGAGCCCGCACCTGGCAGAAGCGCTGTGCGACAGCATCGGGACCCGGGCAGATAAAACGGAATACACGGCGGACGAGCTGTCCGAATTTCTCTTGGCCGTTCAGGACAGCGACCACCTGCGCATGGATGTGCCTCTGGGGCAAGGGCTGCACCACGATTACCCCATGCCCGCCAACCCGTACGAACCCGTCATGGACCCCTTTTTGAAAAGGGCGCACCATGATTTAGTGATAACCAAAAACAAGACCGTGCTTCTGGAATACGGGATGATACACGACAATGTGATACACGTGTGCGTCGCGGCCGATGTTTTGGTTGCCCGAGGAGGAACAGATGATGCCGAACTGATAAAGCTGTATTTCCCGTATTTGCATGAACATGAAAAGGGAATCAGGTCGCGCGAGCAGCTGGCCGAACATCGGCAGACGCTGCTGGATGAAACCCGCCCGCACATTGATGACGCTTTCATCAAGCACAATGAGGCGGTGGAACTGCTGTACAACGTGTATGCCGAACGTCAGCAACCGAACGAGCTGCGATACTCCGAGCGCGGAATCAAATCAGTGCACTTCATCATGCGGCCGGTTGCGCGGTTTGCGATGCCGCTGGACAACCTGTTCAAAGTGCTGCACAGCGCGCAACAAACGCCGCTCATCAAATACAACCCTCAGGGGCAGCGGGAGAAAGTGTATCGCATGTATGCGCCCAGCATTGCGAAAAACGGGAACCGGATTCCCGCGCTGACCAAAACCAAAATTGTGCGTCTTGACGGCGAGATCGGAAAACGCCGGGGGGTGGCAGCCTACATGGAACACCGGATTGACGGGTTCACGTGTGAAGTGGTGTGCGAATTTGACGCGGATGCCAACGTGCACGTTAAGGCGCATTTTCGCCAAGCGCTGCAATACGGACACGCGCACGACAATGCGGCCGATCACGTGTTGCGCGAGTGTTTGAATCCGCTGCTGGATGAAGCGCGCGGGTTCCTGCAGAGCACCAGCGGCAACAGCATTGACCTGTTCTGCAGCATTTCCGTGCCCACTGTGGAAATCGTGGACATTGGGTATGCCGCGTATTTGACGGAAACGCCGATGATTCGGTCGCAGGGCATCATGGGCTGCATGTCGGCCGTGTTCACGGTTGTCAACGAAACCGATGGCGAGCTCAGCATGCGCTACAAGCGCGTGTCCAATTACGACGAGCGATTCGGAGCGGAGGCGTACATTGCGGAGCGCATTCGCAAAGACGACCTGATTGGCCGAATCGCGGCCGGACTTGTCAAAAATCGCTTGGTCAAGACCGAAGAAGCGGCCATGCAGCGCATTGCGGATTATCGCGCGGCAGAACAAAACATGGAGAGCGCGCACCGACGCGGCCGGACGCGGATCAAGCAGCCCGGATTTTTGACCATTGTGCGCCGCGAAAACACGGAACTGCACATAGAAATCAGCGACATCACCAGCGTGTGGTACATCCGCCTGCTGGAGATTTATTTGGATGCCATACTGCGGATTGCAATGTACCAGGATCGCAAGGGCGAGCGAACCACCCGCGTGCCGATGTTCGTCATGAAGAGCATGTGCGCCAATGGGTCCGGACGCAAGATGACCGAAGTGCAGGAATTGAAAGAGGCACCCGAAGCCGCCGTTCCCGAATTTGTGGATGACCTGACATTTGAAGACCGACTTGCGCTGGAACGAGCGCTGGAACGCGAAGCGGAGGGACTTGGCGCATTGGAACCCGCAGATGAAGATGAATATGCGGGATTGGGCGATGTGCGGGATTTGATGGGCGAAAACAGCGAAGAAGAAGAAGAAGAAGAAGAAGAAGGAGGAGGAGGAAGCGTGGACGATCAGGTTGGCGGCGCACCCAAAAAATCTGCTGCACCACCTGCAGAAGCCGAAGGGTCCGAAGGGTCCGAAGGGTCCGAAGAGTCCGAAGGGTCCGAAGGGTCCGAATCCGAAGGGGCTTCAACTGCCGCATATGCACCTCAGTCTTTGAAAAATCCGAACCCGTTTGAACACAGGCTGCAAAAAAGCGAGCCCATCCTGTTTCTCTCCAAAAAAACCGGAAACTATGACACGTATTCCACCAACTGCCAGTCCAACATCAAACGACAGCCCGTGGTTTTGTCCAAGCGGGAATACGATGAGCTGCACGCCGACCCCGAAATGCGGCCCATGCTGAAGGACGCGCTGGAATACGGGTCCGATCCCGACAGCAAGTATTATTACATGTGCCCGAGGTACTGGAGTTTCAAAGACCGGCGACCGATGACCGAGCAAGAAGTGAAAGATAAGAAATTGGAATCGCATGTGATCGGCAAAAAAGACAAAGAAGTTACGCAGGAAAAATACATATTTGAGTTTAACGATTACGGCAAAGAACACATGGGGGGCAAGGGCTACATTCAGCATTATCCCGGATTTTTGAATGCCAGTGTGCATCCGGATGGCCTGTGCGTGCCATGCTGCTTCAAAAAAAAACAGAAGTTTGATGATTTGAAGGTGTGTGAAGACAAGTTGCGCGTGGCAAAGGGTGCCGTGCAGCACCCACAACCACAACTAGAACAATCACAACAACAGCAGCCACAGCTTCCAGTGTTACAGCCACAGCTTCCAGTGTTACAGCCACAGCAACAGCAGTCACATCAATTGCAACCACAGCAGCCACAGCAATTGCAACCACAGCAGCCACCACAGCAGCAGCAGCAAAGGGCCCCGGACGACTACATCGTGGGTCCGGAAAAATTTCCAATTCCGTTGGGTCGCCGCGGATATTTGCCGCAACCCGTTCAAAGATTTTTGAATTACGACAACAGCACGTGTCAGGTCAGCCAGACAAACAAAACCCTGAAAAAGAATGTGAAATGTTTACTGCGACATGGAGTGCAGGAATGGGACCAAGATGCGAGGGGTCGGGATGAAAAACCTTCAAGGCTGAGTGAATTGCAGTCGTTCATTGCATGCATGGCAGCCCTCCGGCAGGATGCTCACCCCAAAAGCATACCCGAAATGAAACGCATCATTTTGGATGGCATCACGCTGGACTCGTTTCTGACGTATCAAAATGGCACGCTGGTGGATGCATTCAAACCCGCGCCCGGCCAGGACAAAGAAGTGCTGGCATCTGCTTCCACGCACAGCAAGAGCAAATACGTGCAGAAAATGATGGCGAGCGCAAGGGGCAAGAACCAAAAAACGCGTGAACGGGTCAATGCCGCAATGAGCAACACCATCAATGCGTACGAAAATTTCAGAAAATTCATTGCAAGCGAGGACACCGTGATTGACCACACCTACATGTGGGACATTTTCACCACATTCAATCCTAAAATATTCAACGCGCAAAAAGTGGGGTTCAATCTCATTGTCTTGGAAATTCCAAAAGACGACAACAGCGACGCGCTGAACATCGTGTGCCCGTCCAATCACCATTCCAACAACTTTTTTGACGTGCACAAAATGACCGTGATATTGGTCAAACAGTACAATTATTATGAACCCATATTTCAATTCACGGACAATGACGACGCAAAAAAATCCGATGTGAAGAAATCGTTCAGCATAATTGCGCCGACGCTCATGCCGAACCTGAAAGTCATGATAGAGCTAATAAAGGACTCCATTCTGCCCGGGTGTGCGCCATTGAGTGTGCCGGCTCCCGTGAAACAGTACACCTTCAAATACAACATTTCCGCTGCAGAAGCGATGTCCATTTTGAACAAACACGCCATCAAAGTGAATCGCCTGGTGCTGAACTATGATTCCAAAATCATCGGCCTGGAGGTTGAAAAAATGAACCCGAAAGAAAACAACCGGCTCTACTCCGGAATTGTCATGACCGCCGCATCACCGCTGGACGCGGACACGGACATGGATCTTGTCATGATGGACGATCACGAGATTTGGGGGTCGTACGAAGACACGCTGCAGTTCCTCGCATTCATCAGCAAAGAAACGAAGGCGAAGATTCCGTGCCTGCCGCGCATCCAAGTCATTGATGACGGCCATCTCATAGGCGTGATGACCGAAACCAACCAGTTCATGGAAATACGGCCGCACGTTGCGGAACCGCTGATCCAGCATCCGGTCGGAGTAAAACCGCTGGACGTTATAGCATACAACACGCCGAATCCCAATGCCGCCGACGCGGAAGTGCAAACCGGGTCTCATGTGGACGACACTGCCCGGGTAAGATACGTGCAGCGCATTCAATTGGAAACCGAAATGTATGAATTGTTTCGCAATTCAATGCGCATCATGATCAACAAAATAAAAAACATGGACAAAAAGAAACGGCTGGAAGACATTGTGCACGGACACGGAACAAGCCACCAGGACAAAATTCGCGGAATCATGCAAATCTGCCGAGAAATGGGTGATCCGTTCATCCACTTCACGATGATGTCAGACGCCGTGCTGGACGCGTTCATTTCGGAACACGAGTTTAAACCCCGTTCCACCGCATTTATGCGGTGCATCACTGCCGAAAATCGGATTGAACACGGCCCAAACACGTGCTTGCGCACCACCGTGAATCCGAATCCCGTTGGAGACTGCAGCCTCATTTTGCCGCACAAAAATCTTATCAACGGCATTGACAACCGCACGTTTTATTACGGCAAGTTGGCCGACGAGCTGCTACGATACACGCGCATTCGGCGGTTCATCTTGTCGGCTTCGTCCGCATTCACGTCGCTCATGCCGATGCCCTACGATTTGCACGACAACGAAATCATTTTGCTGCACTCGCAGCTGGAGCACTATTTTGACCACCTGGAACCGGGGGCAGGAACCATGAACCGATTCGCACGATACAGCACGTTTGACACTTCAAATCCGGAACTGAATCCCGGTGAAGTTCCGTCCAGCAAGTACGTTGGTGCAATGGAGCCTGGAGTTGTCGCGAGACCCAGAGCTGATGAAGAAGAAGAAGAAGAAGAAATTGGCAGATTTTGTGCGCCGGTTGCAATGAAGTCATTGTCCGGAGCCGCTGCGCGTTATTTTCCAAAAACGGCGAATGTCATGGCGTTTGAAAATGCATCAGGGGAGTGCACGTTTGATGCATTCCTTTCCATGATGCGAGAAGAACGGGACGAATATGCGGGTGCAGATGTGCGCGAATTAAAGGCCATTCTGGTGTCCAAGTATGCTGAGCTGATGCGCACCCACAAAGTGCAAATGATGAAGTATTACAAACACATAACCGCCAATCGCACCACACTGGCATCCAACTCGCAGGATTTTATCATGAACCCTTTTCACCACATGACGCACTTGGACCTGTGGATTCTGGCACAGCATTTCCGCATTCCCGTCGTTCTCTTTTCAGCGCAAATTCAGTACCCGTTGGTTGAAAACCAGCGCGCGTGTTTGGTGCTGTATCAGGAACCAAACAAAGATGAAACCAATGCCGTGTTTTATTATGTTGGGACGATGGGACGCAGCCGAGATGTTGCCCCCACATACAGCATTGTTCACACTCGCGCGAATGAAATGAAATTCGCTCTTTCGCAATGCACCGATGGCGCGTTTGTGGAACAAGTTGCAGCCCAGCTAATGGTCGGCGTTGTTCCCGTTTCGGAATTCATTGCCGGATACGTGCCTGTTGTGAAAAAACGGATTGGATTAAAATCAGTGGCAGAGGCCAAAGATGCCAAAGAAGATGAATGAAAATGCACCAGGAATGGATAAAAAATAAAAATAAAAATAAAATTAAAATTAAAATATTGAATTGTATTATAACACAATTCAATAACTTTCACAATTCATAAATGCACTTTACTGCCCCCGAAGTTGAGCACGGGCTTGACATCATTGGCCAAATTGCGGGCGGTGGCGCCATCAGCAACGGCGCCGAAGCGCTGAGCGACGGCATTTCCACGGTGGAGGACATTCACAACCACCAGTACGGCGGAGCCATTGTGCACGGCGCCGAAACCGTGTATCACGGTGCAGAGGCCATCATTGACGGGATGGGTGGCAACTGGGTTTAGACATTTTATTTATTTTATTCGTTTTGGTTACGTTTTATTTATTTTATTTATTTATTATTAAATAAATAACATGATGGAAAATATTTTCACAAATGTGTATGAAACCAAACTTTGGGGCAATAATAATGCAACCGAATACGAGGGCAGCAGTGGCGGAGGAAGTGATGTTGACTACAATAAAAACACATATGTTCCTTTTCTTAAACAATTCATTATTAATCAAAATGTGAAAAATGTAGTTGATTTGGGATGTGGAGATTTCAGATGTGGGAAATTGATATATGATGACTTGGATGTAAAATACACTGGGTATGACGCATACAAAAAGGTAATAGAATACAACACAACCCAACATGCATTGCCCAAATATTCGTTCTTTCATCTGGATTTTTGCAATAACAAAGAAAGCATTGTTGATGGCGATTTGTGCATATTGAAAGATGTAGTGCAACATTGGTCTTTGACAAACATTTATACATTTTTAGACTATTTGGTTGCATGCAAAAAGTTTAAATACATTTTGATATGCAATTGTTGCAATCAAACCAATGACAATCCCGACATCAACGATGGTGATGGTAGACCATTGAGTTGCAATTATTTTCCATTAAAAAAATACAATCCATTTAAATTGTTTAATTATCACACCAAAGAAGTATCCGTTATACAAACTGTGACACACATGCCTTAACGTCGCTTTGATGATTTGGATTTATTTTTTCCACCATGCTTATTGTCGTGCTTGGGTGGAGATTTTTTGGTTTTAGGCGACGGTGTCTTTGGCTTGCGCGGAACCGTTCTTGTCAAAGAATGCACGGTGGTTTTGCACAACGCAGGATGCATCTTGCAGTTGGGGGATTGATGCGGTCCGGTGCATTTGCACGGTCGCAGTATAGTCCGCAGATTCGGGGTCGGTTGCGATGAAAGCCTCTCCATTGCCATCCGACTCATGGCACCCATGGGTCTCTCGCGTTGGATTGTTTTGGTGATGACCTTGTTCACCCTGGCTTCCATTTTCTTGGCTGCTTCCTGCTCTGCACTCGTTTCCAGAGACCGCATGTGAACGGATGACAGCGCATACGGACACCGAAATTCATGCGCATAGTTGACTGCCAACCTCACCAATTCGGCTTCGTCGCAACCCTGGCCCAAAGCGCATCCAATCACCAGCGCATCCATTCTTCGGGAATGCTCTCGTTTGCGTTTATCCATTTTGGTTTGTTTAGATGTTTGTTATAATTTTCTTATAAATTAAAACAATACTATATTTTTAACACAATAGACATTGCATTGTGAATGCATTATCATCAATGGACTCGTTTGAATTTGCGTTGATGTTTGCGTTGAGATTTGCGTTGATGTTTGCGCTTGTGCCTTCGCTTCGTTCGTTTTCTTTTGGCACCGCCATCCACTTCTTCCATTTTTGTTTCTTGTTGTGCTGCTTTTCGTTGTGCTGATTCTCGTTGTGCTTCTAGTTGCGATCTCGTATACGCAACCCGGGTCAGATCAAATAGTTTCTCTCGGTGTGCGGCTCTTCGCACAATGTTATTCATGAAACTCACTGTTGGATCATCCACCTTGGGGTCTTCATTTTCATATATAAGAAAAGGATACGGTTTATTATAGTTATACTTGTACACCTGAATTGCCCTAATCAGAATGTTTAATGTTTTTGGGTGAATCGCATGATAATCCTGAAACTGGCTGTAAATGATTCTAATTCCCTGGTCGATGAATGTT
>Ga0315293_10003398_pt1 | contig 15337 bp, 14 predicted proteins | sample YL17G13_20_MG_FD_203071 | JGI IMG/M metagenome (GOLD analysis project Ga0315293, IMG submission 203071) | Sediment microbial communities from Yellowstone Lake, YNP, Wyoming, USA - YL17G13_20 | ecosystem: Environmental > Aquatic > Freshwater > Lake > Sediment | place: USA: Wyoming | collected...
TCGTCCCGGTCGTCGCGTCGTGCTTCGATTGTGTGGGCGGTATAGGACTCGAACCTACGACCTTTGCGATGTCAACGCAACGCTCTAACCAGCTGAGCTAACCGCCCTGGACTTTTCATTCTACCAGCCCCGCTCCCGGGCGGCAAGACGACGCGTGGAGCAGCCGAGTCTGAGGCGCCGGCAGCGTTTTGAGCCTTCCGTGAGGTCACGTCGGGCGAACCCGGATCACAGGCGCGCGCTAGGCGGCCAGGACGAATTTCGTCGGGTCTTCGGTGAACTTGGTCCAGGCCAGGATGGCGTGCGGCGCGATCTCGAACAGCCCGCCGGCATCTCACTGCGTCGGCTCGGGGGCATAGCCGAGGCCGGCATACTTCTGCCGATAGGCCGCGGCCACCCTTGCTGCCAGATCCACCGCAGGCTTCTCGATCGCCCGCGCTGAGCCCTCGACGATCACGGCCTGTTCGCCGCCCTCCAGGTGGATGACGACCGCCGGGTTGAGCGCCAGGTGCGGGCGTGGCGTGTGTCCGGGCTTCCATCGAAGGAGGTCTTGCCGTCGATCCACACAGCCCACTTCGGCACAGTGGGGGCGGCCATCCGTCCGGACCGTGCACAGCCAGTAGTGCACCGCGTCCTGCAGTTGCGCTCCACCCACGCCCACGGCACGTGAGCGGTCGGGTGGTCGACATACCCTGACGGGAGGCGCGGGCGTGTGACCTTGGGTGTCGGCATCCTATGTCCTCTTAGGCGTTGTGATGGCGAGGGAGGGACTCTTGGACCGGAGCAGGCGGTCGTCGCCCTTTCGCTAAGGCAGGACTCGCTACCCTTTGACGTACGACAGCTTCTCGGCGATCAGCCCGTCCCGCACACGGTAGACATCCACGCCGCGGATGTGCCCGGGCGTCCCGGAAGGGTCGACCCAGGAGTACGTCCAGCGCATCACGCACCGGTCGCCATGGGCGAAGATCTCCTCGACCTCAAAGCCAGCGGCGGAGGATCCCTCGAAGAACGAGGCCCAGAACGAGCGCACAGCCGCCTTGCCTTCGTAGCGCGTTCCATCCGGTGCAGGGAACGTATTCTCGAAAACCGTATCTTCCGTCAGGCAGGCGGTCATTGCCTCCAGATCGCGTGCGTTCAAGGCCTGATGGAAGCGCCGGACGATGTCCGTCGCCCCCTGCCTCCGATCCTTGACCACCATGGGTCCCTCCGGGCATGTATGGCCTGCAAGCCGCTCTGGGGTCAGGCAGCCCGAGAAAGTGAACCCCATGGCACCGGTCGGGAGGCGATGCCCCGCCCCACGTCCCCGCCATCCGCTCTATGCCCGCGCCGATGCGCGCCATGCGCACCCTGACCGCGGTGCTCCAGGATGATCGGTAGCGGAGAGGCGCCTCGTCCAGCCAGGTCTGTGCTGCCTGGCGGCCTGCCGCGATGAGGCGTTCGGCGTGGGCGGAACCCCAGAAGGCGACTTCGGCCGGCGCCTTCAGGTGGAGCAGACGCAGCTCGACGCCGGCGCAGCGCGCCCGATCGATCTCGCGTTGCGTCATCGCCTCGATGCCGAGCGACAGGGCGTAGCCGGCGATGCCGACCATCCCACGCGCCGCTTCCGCATGGCCCATGACCCTGGTGACGTTGATGGCCACGATCTGCGTGGCGCCGCGCTCGATGGCGGGCAGCAGCGGAAGCTGGGAGAGCACGCCGCCGTCGAGGTGGCGCCGGCTGGCGGCGCGCCACGGCGCCGGGTAGGGCGGAAGCGCGGTGCTGCTCATGGCCCCGTCGAGCAACCGGTCATCGTCCCGGTCGCCGAACGCAACCAGCTCGCCGGTCTCCATGCACACGGCGATCGTTCGCACCCGCACGCCGTGCAGCGCCTCCAGCTCGCCGAAGGTCGTGAGCTCCAAGCCCAGGCTGCGGGCCACGTAGCGCGCCAGGGGGATGTTGGGGACCAGGCTGTCCCTGTTGTCCCCAGCCGCCGAATGCTCCCGAGCAGCCCTGGGATGCCGATCTCTCGCAGGCTGACCTGCCGCCGGGCGGCCTAGACGCGCTGTGCCCCGCCCGGTGTCGGGTCGGAGGCGAACAGCAGCTCACGTAGCCCGCCGGCCGATGTCCCCACGATCGGGTCCTAGGGAAAGCCCGCGTCGACCACTAGCTGCAGAGCACCTGCCTGGAGTGCGTCGAAGTTGCCCTCCCCGCTCAGCACCAGTGCGCGCAGGCTATGCCTCCGCTCATGCCGCTCAAACCCGTGGGTGGTTCATCACAGGGCATTGCCCCCGGGCGGTCACCGGGCTGAGGGCCAGACCGATGCCGAGGCTCCCGGCCCGCCTACGCGTCCTCCATCTCCAGGTGGAAGTGGTGCAGGACACGGTGCAGGAGCGGCGCGACGAACACGCCGGCCGCCGCCAGGAACACGACGCCGGAAAACAGGGCATATCCTGCGGCGAACAGCTTGCCCGCGTCGGTGGTGATGGGATCCACCGGTCCCATGCCGCCGAGGATCATGGCCGCGTTCACGATGGCGTCGATCCACGCCAGCCCGGCAATGATGTGGTAGCCCAGGATCCCGATGCCCCAGGCGACGAGCAGAACGCCGGCGGCCAGTGCCATGTGGCGCGCTTGCCGCTCGAGGAACTGCCTTCGATCCAACAGGGGTTCGTGGCGCCGCTCGAACATGGTTGCTCCTGCCCCCCCCCCTCGCTCCGGCTGCCGAATCCACCACCTTGATTATAAGAGCACCGCCGCCGGGCGCCTGGCAGCGCATGTTACAATCGCCGCATGTCCACCTCCGAACCCAATCTGTCGGATCCAGGCTCCCCATCGGCGAAAGGCGTCGCCCAGACCGATGTGCTGCGTTTCCGCCGCAGCCACGTCTACGCCGCGCTGCTGCCCCTGGCTTTTGTGATCGGGTTGGCGACCGGGTTCTTGTTCTGGGGACGGGAGGCAACGCCGCAGGCCGCGCCCGCCGCGCTCCCCTCAGCGGGTGAAGCCCAGGGCCCGACCCGGCTTGAGGTCAGCGTCGACGACGACCCGTCCCTGGGCCCGGCGGACGCGCCCATCACGATCGTCGAGTTCAGCGACTTCAACTGCCCGTACTGCAAGAAGTGGCACGTCGAGACGTTCCAGCCCTTGATGGCCGCCTACCCCGATCAGATCCGGTTCGTATACCGTGATTTCCCGATCACCAGCGCGGAGTCGCTCGTCGCGTCGCAGGCTGCCGAGTGCGCCGGCGACCAGGATGCCTACTGGCCGTTCCATGATTCGCTGTTGACCGGTGATCTGGACATGGGTCGCGAAGCCTATGTCCAGTACGCCACACGGCTCGGGCTGAACACAGAGGCGCTGCTGGCGTGTTTGGACAGTGAGAAGTACCGCGACGAGGTAGAAAGCGACGCCCGCTACGCCGCCGGCCTGGGCGCCAGCGGCACGCCGACGTTCTTCATCAACGGCCTGCCGCTCGTCGGCGCCCAGCCTCTGGCGCAGTTCCAGGCCGTCATCGACCGCGAACTCGAAGGATAGACGCGAGTACCAAGCCCCTTCGGGCTTCGGAAGTCGCTTGATTCCTCTACCCGGCCCCTACCCAGCGCCGCACACCGAAGAACACCGCAACGGCAGCTGCCCAGGCCGCATACCCGACGGCAATCGTCGGGCCGACCTTCCAGCCTGCCCGCACCGCCAGCCAGGCGGTGATGACAAACACGACCGTTGGCAGGATCCCCCACAACATCCCGTCCATGAACTGCGTCACCCCGGCCCGGTCCTCGCCCGACGCCGTCGAAACGATCCACAGCGACAGCGGGATATTGAGCGGCATGGTGGCGGTGATCGCCGCCAGCGTGCGGGAGTAGCGCTGCACCGCGGCCACCAGAATGATGACCACGATCGATACGACCACCGTCACCCAGCTTTCCCACTTCATGCACGCACCTCCTCCTCGGGCGCCGTACGGACCGCTATGCCCCGATCCACGCAGGACAGGAACTCGAGCAGCCGCATGTTGAAGCGCTCAGCCGCATCGAGCGGCGTCACGTGGCGGGAGCCGGCAAACCGTTCGAGCCGGGCGCCTCGGATGCCGGCGGCCAGTTCAAGCTTGCATCGCAGAGGAACGGTTGTGTCCTGCTCGCCAGCCACCACGAGCGTCGGTGCCTGGATCTCCCCCAGGCGCGAGCGAAGGTCGAATCGGCTGAGCGCCGTCAGCAGTTTGATGTAGGTCAGCGGCCGATTGCCGGCCAGGCGTGCAGCGGCAGCGGCGCGAAACGCTTCCTGTCCGCCATCGGGGAACAGGCCGTCGGCTACACGCCGGCCGAGCTCGTCCATCCGGCCGGTTGCCGCCAGCCATATGCGCTCCAACCCGCGCCGGAGTGAGCCCCGCGTCGCCTGCAGGCGGGCGAATGTGTTGACCGCCGTCAGCGAGCGCAGGCGCGCCGGCGCCTCCACCGCCAACTCCAGCGCCACCGTGCCGCCCAGCGATAGCCCGACCAAGTGAACACGCTCGATCTGCAATTGATCGAGCAAGGCGAGGACGTCCGTCGCCAGGTCCCCGATCGTCGGCCACCCGGCAGGCATCGGCGAATCGCCCTGCCCGCGCAGGTCCGGCGCCAGGACGGTGTAGCGGGGTAGCAGGGCGGGCAACTGCAGTGCCCAGTCGTCACCGCACGAGCCCAGTCCGTGCAGCAGCAGGACAACCGGGGCTTCGCGCAAGCCGCAGGCGTGCAGGCGGTAGTGGAGCCCAGTGCTCGGTCGGCCAGCGGAAGGCATGCGGGGTGTCAGCGCGGGACCTGGACCTCGGTGACGACCAGCCGATGGTCGGAGGCCAGCGTATCCGCCACCCACGCCCGGGTCGGGATCAGCCCTCGCAGCCAGACGTAGTCGATGCGCTTGTCGGGATCCACTGCCGGATCGGTGAGCGGCGGGGGCATTAGCCCCAGCAGCGTGAAGGGGTCTCCGAAGCCGCCCCGCAGGACCGTTTCGCTGACCGGGCTACCGTCCTCGGCATTGAAGTCACCCCCAAACGACGCCGGCGAACGGTAGCCGATGAAGGCCAGTGCCTCGCCGATCTGGCCATGCGTGTCCTCGTTCGACAAACCCATCCAGGTTCCGAAGGCGTGCACCGGTTGGTCGGCAACCTCCAGATCGACCCCCACGATGCCGGTCTGCTCCTGGAGGCTGGTCAGCAAAGCGGTGCGCGTCGGCGCTTGCGGACCCTTGTACAGGACGGCGATACCCGTCAGGGACTCGACCGTCGGGAGATAGGCAACGTTCATCCCCAGGCGGCGTCCCAGATACAGGGCGTCATCCACGCAGTAGCTGGTCATCCGGCCGGTGTCAACTTCCTGAAGGGCGATGACATCCACCTCGGCCACTGCGATGGCATCGGCCATGGCGTCGAGGTTGAAGCGCCATTCGGCGTCGTAGCCGTAGTGGATGTTGTAGGTCGCCAGGCGCAGGGTCCCATCCCTGGGCAGCGCCTCAGTCGGCCTGGGCCATGACACCCCGATAACCAGCGCCAGTCCGATCAGCCCGGCCAGGACAATCCTGGTCGGGCGGGCCGAGACCTCCTGCCAAGAGAGGGCGACCGGCCGCTGGGAGGAAGTGCCGAAGATGACTGCGACGGCGGCTGCCAGGTAGACCAGCCAGCCCATCTGGCGCATCTGCGGCACAGCATACGGGTAGGTGAACGCGAAGGCGTTGAGGAAGTTGAGCACCAGCACGAGCGCGAACGCCAGGGCCAGCATTTGCCCGACGGAGCGCTGGCGAGGCGAGCGTCCATCGAGAAGGATCACCAGGCAGCCCAGCGCCAGCGCTGCCGCCAGGAGCAACGCGATCGCCCTGAGCAGCTCGCCGCCGAAGTACCCCACCATCAGGCAGGCAGCCAGCCCGCATGGGACACCGAGGCGTAGGATGCTGCGCGAGGCCAGCCGGTTGCCCAGTTCATGACGCAGCCGCGGGAGTAGAGGCAGCAGCGTCAGGGCAAGTACGATCGGGGCCAGCACATGGTAGGAAGCACCGCTCCAGCGCGCCAGGCCGTTAGGCAGGGAGAGCAGCGACGTCTCCAGGAACAGCAGGCCGCCCAGCCCGAGCGAGGCCCGCACGCCGAACAGGTTCGCCTGACGATCTCCGACTGTGCCGCGCCAAGCAAGCGCAACCGCGATGCCAATGACCAGTGCCGCCCAGAAGATCTGCACCGGAAGCCATGCCGGCTGCAGGCTGAGGTCGAAGGTCTGGCCGACGGCGCGCAGCACCTGGTCGAGGGCCAGCGCGGTGAGCAGGGCCGGCAGGGCCAGCGAACGGCGAGCGGTCAGCAACCCCGCCAGGTACAGACCGGCGGAGGCCAGCACGATCAGCGAGGTCCAGTAACGGAGCGTGGCGTCGTTGAACGTCAGCCCGATGCGCGCCACGGCGGCGATTCCGGCGACCACGGCCAGCCAGGTGTGGGTCGGCTTGCGCGGCGCCACGGCCGGCAGGAGTAGGACCAGAACGAGCAGCCCGACGCTGACGGGAAGCCAGGCGTCGGGCGATCCGGCGAACACCTGGTCGTAGATGATGCCGAACAAGGCCGAGAAGACAACCCGGAACGCCTGCAGGAAGAACAGCATGACCGAGGTCGCTTCAATGGCGCGCAGAAAACGCGTGTCGCCCATGGGTCTCCCTAGTGTGTTGGCGAGCCGGCGTCACCGATGATACTGCCGATGGCGACGGTCAGTCTCCGCTCGCGCCGGCGGGGCTGCAGAAGGACGGCGAACAGCGATCGAACGTCGCTGCGGCAAGTGTCCTGCGTCCCTCGGGGCGCCAGGCGGTCGGCGCTGTCGTGCCCGGTCCTGGAATCGGTGCCTCAGTGATAGAACGGCTTCAGTTCCGCCACCGGGACGGTGATCAGACCTTCATCCCGGTCCCCCACCTGCGAGACGCGGGCCGGCTTGACGCCCACCAGGTAGGCCGTGTAGGCCGCCATCAGTGCGTCAAGTTGGTCATGGTCGTACAGGCCGGACAGCGGCAGGTCCCCGGTCAGCAGGTGATGGCGGGTGATCTCCTCCAACACGTGAACGGGGTTCTGCACCTCGAAACCTTCCACGTACAACACCAATTGCCGCTGCAGACGCCCCTCCAGCGATCCCTTGAGGAACGGGCGACGTTCCAGGAGGGCGGCGTAACAGGCGTGCGGATGGACTTCGATCATCATGCGATCCGTCCGCGGTTCGCCGGCGACGAAGTGCTCGAAACCCGCGGCCGCCAGCCGCTTGAACAGCGAGAAACCCTGGCGCATCCAGGCCGGAGCGTCCTTCTCTTTGCCCGGCGTGTTGTACAGACGGATGTTGCGGCGGCGCAGTTCGTACTCGCACACCTTCCACTGCCCCCAGGTCCGGCTGCCGGGGCGCAGGTTGAAGCGGCGGCGGATTTCCGCCCGCATCAATAGGCCCTGATTGGGTGACTGGGGCGCGTCGATGGCCACCACGCCCGTCTGGACGCCGCCGATGAAAGCCAGCGCGCTCTCGGCGTCCCCTGAGTCCATTGCCACCAGGCGCAGGTCGCCATCGAGCGCCGCCCAATGCATCGGACGCTTGCCCGCCGTGGGGTCGATGCCGACATAGAGCGCGTCACTGAACAGCATGCCGTCCTCCCCTTTCAGCCGGCACCCCGATGGCCCCGGCGGACCTCGCGGGCAAAGGCTTCCCACACTTCAGGGGCCGTCGGATACGGCGAGAGCCACGGTCGGCTCGCCGCCTGCCGCAATGCCGCTCGTGCTGAGCGACCGTCCACGATGGCCCAGGCAACATACACCCAGCGCGTCCGATGCCTGCCCAGGCTGCTGTGCAGCAGGACCTTCCGGCCGGCGCGCAGGCTCTCGGCCACAAACCGGCCCGCCAGCCAACGATCCGAAGCCTGCGCCTGGGTCTCGTCAGCCATCCCCAGCCACAGGTAGGCCTCGGGCAACGGCCCCCGGAAGGCGGCCGGCGTACCAGGCCGCAGGTGGACGACGGCGGTGATCCCGGTCTGATCGGCGAACTCCCCCCAGGTCTGTGGGATATGCTCACCGCCTGCGGCGTAGATCCGGTCTTCGACCCAGGTCACCCCAGCGCGCTCCGTCTGCCCTGGCGGGGAGTATACAGCCGCGTCTGGACCTGCGGCCATCGCAGGGAATCCGCCGTTGGCGTTTCCGGCTCTGCCCTGGCCGTCCACCAGAGAGAGGTGGCATCCGTCCCATGCCGCGTGCTGACACCTGTCTTTTGACGCCGCCCTGCCGCCGGTCTATACTCTTTGTGCGCACGATCCGCATCCCCTGGAGCATCGAGGGGCAGGGTTGCGGCCCAGATGGCCCGTTCGCGGCATCCGCCGCGGCCGTGCGCCCCACGCGGCGCCGGGCCGTTTCCGACTGCCGGAGGTAACGTACCTCCAGAACTTCTCCCAAACCCCCTGGCGCGAACCTTGAACTCCCATCCCTAAGGAGGCTGCAAGCATGCCCGCGAAGACCAAGAAGAAGACCACCTTCAAACTGACCTACGCCACGATGTTCAACCCGCCCGAGGAGCTGCACACGCGCTACGACGCGGTGCTAGCCAAGACCAAGGCCTCCCTGGGGCTGGAGTACGGGATGATCATCGACGGCAAGGAGGTCAAGGCGGCAGAGAAGATCGAGCACCGCTCGCCCATCAATCAGGATTGGCTGTTGGCGGTGTTCCAGAAAGGCAACGCCGACGATGCCCGTGCCGCTCTGACAGCCGCCCGCAAGGCGTTCCCCAAGTGGTCGCACACGCCCTGGCGCGAGCGCGTCCGGCTGATGCGCAAGGCCGCCGACCTGATCGACAAGCGCATCTACGAATTCGGTGTGGTGATGTCGCTCGAGGTGGGCAAGAATCGGATGGAGGCGCTCGGGGACGCGGCTGAGTCCGCCGATCTGATCCGCTATGCCTGCGATCAGATGGAGGCCAGCCAGGGCTACGTTGTCCGCATGGGCAAGGACCCGCTCAAGGGATACACCGCCACCAACACCTCGGTCCTTCGGCCGTACGGCGTGTGGGTGGTCATCAGCCCGTTCAACTTCCCGTGCGCGCTGACCGCCGGGCCCGCCGGCGCCGCCCTGGTCGCCGGCAACACGCTGGTGATGAAGCCGGCGACCAACACGCCCTGGACCGTCCGTCTGCTCGCCGAATGTCTGCGCGATGCCGGCGTCCCCGACGGCGTCTTCAACTACGTCACCGGACCGGGGAGCAGCATCGGCCAGGAGTTGATCGACAACCCCGAGGTGGACGGCATCACCTTCACCGGCTCGTACGACATCGGCATGGGCATCCTGCGCTCGTTCGCCAACGGGCGCTATGCCCGCCCGACGATCCTCGAGCTGGGCGGCAAGAACCCGGCCATCGTCTCGCGCAAGGCCGACCTCGATCACGCGGCGATCGGCATCCTGCGCTCGGCCTTTGGGCTGCAGGGGCAGAAGTGCTCGGCCTGTTCGCGTGTCTTCGTCGAGCGGCCGGTGTACCAGAAGCTGGTCGACCGGCTGGCTGACCTGACCAACAAGATCGTCGTCGGCGATCCGACTGACCGGACCGTATACACGGGCCCGGTGGTCAACCGCTCCTCGTACAAGGACTTCCAGGAATTCTGTGCCGAGCTCGGCAAGTCGGGCAAGTTCCTGACAGGCGGCAAGGTGCTGACCGATGGCCCGCTGGCCAAAGGCTTCTTCTGCGCTCCTACGCTGGTGGTCGATCTGCCGCTCGAGCACCGGCTGTGGAAGTACGAGATGTTCCTGCCGATCACGACCCTGGCCCCGGTCGACAGCCTGGATCAGGCCATGACGATGGCCAACGACGTCAACTACGGGCTGACGGCCGGCTTCTACGGCAGCGAGAAGGAGGCTGCCTGGTTCTTCGATAAGATCGAGGCCGGCGTGACCTACGTCAACCGCCCGCAGGGCGCCACGACCGGCGCCTGGCCGGGCTTCCAGCCGTTCGGCGGCTGGAAGGGATCAGGCTCGTCGGGCAAGAACGCCGGCGGCGTGTACTACCTGCCGCTGTACATGCACGAGCAGATTCAGACACTCATCAAGTAGTGAGCCTTGCTGCAGGGGCCTGGGCTGACAGCCCAGGCCCCTGGGCTTCATCCCATGACCTACCGCCTCGGCAGCGCCCTGATCCTGGTCGGGCTGATCGTTCTCGTCGTGTTCTTGCTGGGACTGACCGTTCACCAGGGTGACGTGCGCTCGCTGCTGGGCGGCGCGGCGCTGTGCGCGCTGGGTCTACTGCTGCGGCGCCGCGCGGCGCGCTCCGCCGCCTCGCCTGCCCGGTTCCGCATGCTGCGTCGTGCCATCGGGCGATCCGCCCCACCACCGGACGACGAGGCCTGAGGTCGGCGATTTCGTCCGCACCTTCGCAGCGGCAGCCTCCGGGCTGCGACTTCCCGCCCGCGATCCAAGCCCGCACGCCGGCTTGACTTCCCACACGAGGCACGTGGCTGCAGCCGACCTCCTGGCGGCTGAGGTGCAACCGTAGGGCTGCAAAGGCACCCCCTCCCCCCTCGCGCCGGACGAGGTAACTGCCCGGCATTGACAACCCGCCCCCTCGGTCCTATTCTCTTTGTATATACAATAGCTTGCGCTCAACAACGAGGTGGGACGACCCTCCGGCCCCGAGCCAATCCCCCCTCATGGAGGCAGATAGGATGAGCCACCCCCGAGCGTACGTCCTCGCCATCGATCTTGGCACTGGTGGCCCGAAGGTCGGGCTGGTCGACGACACGGGGCGCGTGGTCGCCAGCAGCTTCGAACGCAACGGCATCACCCTCCTTCCCGGCGGCGGTGCCGAACAAGACGCCAACGAATGGTGGCACTCGATCCTGCGCACGGCCAAACGTGTGCTGGCGGAAGCGCAGGTGCCCCCCGAACGCATTGTCGCCGTCGGCTGCACGAGCCAGTGGTCGGTCACCGTCGCCGTCGACGACAATGGCGAGCCGCTGATGAACGCCGTCTCCTGGATGGATACCCGCGGTGGCAAGTACACCCGGCAGATCACCCGGGGGACGCCGAGCGTTTCTGGCTACGGGCTTCTCAAGCTCATTCGCTATATCCAGGTTGTGGGCGCTCCGCCAACGCACTCCGGCGTCGACGCGTTGGGGCACATGCTCTTCATTCAGCACGAACGCCCTGAGATCTACCGCCGAACCTACAAGTTCCTCGAGCCAATGGACTACGTGAACCTGCGCCTGACGGGCCGGGCGACGGCCACGCAGAGCACGGTCCTGCCCATGATCCTGGCAGATAACCGCGACACAAGCCTCACCCGCTACGATGACTGGGCCGTGCGCACCTCCGGCCTCGACCCGGCCAAACTCCCTGACCTCTTGCCGAATGATGGCGTGATCGGCCCCCTGCTCCCATCCATTGCGGCCGAGCTCGGCCTCTTACCCCGCACGGTCGTGGTCACCGGCGCCGGCGACAATCACACCTCGGCCGTCGGCAGCGGCGCGGTGCACGACTTCGAGGCGGTCGCCGTGCTGGGAACATCCGGCATGCTGTGCTGTCACGTCCCGTTCAAGAAGACGGACATCACCAGCATGATCGCCACGATGCCCAGCCCTCTTCCCGGGCGCCGGCTGATCTTCGGGGACCTGGGCAACAACGGCAAGGTGCTCGATTCCTATCTCTCCAACCAGATCTTCTGCGAGGACCCGTACGGAGGGCTCGAGCACACCCCGGACGTGTATGACCGCATGAACCAGGCGGCCGAGCAGGCCCCCCCGGGAAGCGGAGGGCTGCTGTTCCTGCCGTGGTTCAATGGCACGCTGTGTCCCCAGGAGGATGCCGCCATGCGCGGCGGCTTCCTCAACCTCTCCCACACCACTCGCCGCACCCACATGACCCGCGCCGTCCTGGAGGGCATCGCCTATAACTGGCGCTGGCTCCTGGGCCCGGCCCAGAAGTTCGTCGGCCGGCGCTTCCCCTACCTACGCCTGGCCGGAGGCGGCGCCCAATCCGACACCTGGGCGCAGATCATGGCCGACGTGCTCAACCTGCCGATCCACCAGCAGGCCGACCCGCGCAACGGGAACGTGCTCGGCATGGCCTTCCTGGCCTTCCTGCGCCTGGGTCGCCTGACGCTCGAGGACATCCCGGGCATGGTCCGCATCGCCCGCGTGTTCGAGCCGCGCCCCGAGAACCGCGAAACCTACGACCGGTTGTTCGCGCAGTTCATGGTCTGCCAGAAGACTCTCAAGCCTGTATTCCACGCGCTCAACCGCGCCGGCTGATCCGGCGCCCGAGGAGACGACCCAATGTCCAGCGATTCCTCGTCCGCCGCGTTTGGCGACCTCCATCCCTACCGGCAGCGCTTCGCCACCCACACGCGCATCCCTCCCGAGGGCCGCAACGCCGAGGAGGTCTTTGCCGAGTTGTCCACCATGGCCGACGAGGAGAACCAGAAGTGGAACCGCGGCCAGGTCTCCGGCACGTTCTACCACGGCGGCATGGAGCACTACGCCTTCCTCAACCGCGTCTTCAGCCTGTACTCGCACGCCAACCTGCTGCAGCGTGACCTGTGCCCGTCGGGCACTAAGATGGAAGGCGAGATCCTGGCCATGACCGCCCGCATGCTCCACGCGGAGGCGGTGCCTGAGCACCATCCAGGCGAGGAGGTCTGCGGATCGATCACCTCCGGCGGAACCGAGAGCATCCTCAACGCCGTGCTCGTCTACCGCGAATGGGCCCGGCGCGAGCGGGGCATCACTACGCCGGAGATCGTCGCCCCCGAGACCATCCACCCCGCCTTTCAGAAGGGGGCGCACTACCTTGGGCTGCGCCTGGTGCGTGTCCCGGTCCGCGACTACCTGGCCGATGTCGACGCCATGCGCACCGCCATCACCCCCAACACCATCGCCCTGGCCGGCTCGGCTGGCAACTACCCCTACGGCCTGGTTGACCCTCTCGAGCAGCTCTCGGCATTGGCGGTCGAGAAGAACATCGGCCTGCACGTCGATGGCTGCCTGGGCGGCTTCATCCTCCCCTGGGTCGAGCGGCTCGGATACCCCGTCCCTGCCTTCGACTTCCGCCTGCCGGGGGTCACTTCGATCTCGTGCGACACACACAAGTACGGCTATGCCCTCAAGGGCACCTCGGTCGTCCTGTACCGAAACAAGCACCTGCGACGCTTTCAGTACTTCGCCACCTCCGAGTGGCAGGGTGGGGTGTACGTCTCGCCCACTTTCCAGGGAAGCCGCTCGGAAGGGCTGACTGCGGCTACGTGGGCGGCCATGGTAACCGTCGGCGAGGACGGCTACCTGGAGGCGGCCGGCGCTATCCTGCATGCAGCCGATACGATCCGCGCCGGCATCGCCACCATCCCCGAGCTGAAGATTGCCGGATCATCGACGTTCCTGATCTCCATGCTCTCGGATGTCGTCGACATCTTCCACGTCAATGACTACCTGGCCAAAAAGGGCTGGCGCATGAATGGCTGCCAGCGGCCGCCAGGGATCCACTTCTGCATCACGCTGCGCCAGACCCTGCCGGGCGTCGCCGAGCGCTTCGTCGAGGACCTGCGCGCCGCCGCCGCCTACGCCCGGAACCCCGATCAGCCGATGGCCGAGAGCGGCGCCATGTACGGGCTGGCCGGATCGCCGGGAGGGCGCGTCATGCTCGATGAACTGCTGCTCGATTTCATCGACGCGACCTACGAGCCTTAGGGAATGACGGGATGACCGGCGCGCCCGGCGCCCCAGGCAGAGGCGGGTAATGAGGATCGCCGTCGACCCATCGAGCGCCGTCCCTCTCTATGCGCAGGTGAAGGACGCCATCCGGGCGCGCATCTCCGGCGGGGAGCTGAAGCCCGGCGACAGGCTGCTCGGCGAGGTGGCCTGGGCTGAGCAGCTCGGCATCAGCCGGATGACGATCCACCGCGCCCTGCGCGAGCTGGTCAACGAAGGCCTCTTGATCCGCCAGCGCGCTCGCGGCACCTTTGTCGCCGTGCCGCGCCGCGACAAGGTCATGGTCGAAGGCCCCCTCTTCAGCTTGACCGAGGAGCTCACGCGTGACGGGCTGGCGTTCTCGAACCGCATCCTGGCCCAGGAGGTGATCGCCGCCGCGCCGGACATCGCCGCCGACCTACGGCTGCCCGCCGGGGCACCGGTCGTACGCCTGCTCAGCCTGCGCACCGTCGGCCGCCAGTTCTTCGCCCTCGAGGAGATGCACTATCCCTTCGACCGCTTCCCAGCAATGGCTACACTCGATCTCAACAACCGGTCGACGTATGCCACGCTCGAGGCGGAGTACAATGCCCACCCGGACCAGGCCGTCGACCACATCACGGCCGGCACGGCGACGGCGGCGGAGGCACGCCTCCTCGGCCTTAAGCCGGGCCGGCCGGTGCTGCGTGTCCGGCGCGTCTCCTACGACGCCTCGGGCCAGCCGGTCGAGTCGACCGTGGCGACCTTCCTGGCCGATCGCTACCGGATCGTGGCGCGTGTCTTCCGCCGTGCCCTGCGCGGCTGGGATTCCCCGATCGCCCCGACCGAATAGCCCATCCCACGCCCGCACCCGGGCCGCTGAAAGGGATCATCCAGCCATGCAAGCCGCCGCTCCCGCCGGTGAGGTTCGTGTATACGGTTTTCGATGGGTCGTCCTCGGCGTTTGGATGTTGTGCAGCACGATACTGACCGGGCTGTGGATCTGCTATGCGCCGGTCGCCAGCCGCGCCGCAGCACAGTGGGGCGTGAGCGAGGTGCAGGTCGGCCTGCTCGCCATGACCTTCATGTACATCTACGTGCCAACCTCGCTGCCGGCTTCATGGGCGCTCGAGCGGTTCGGCTACCGCCGGTCCGTCAGCTTCGCCGTCGTCGTCATGGCACTCGCCGCTGTGGTGCGCGGCGCGTTCGCACTCAACTATCCCCTCGTGCTGGTGGGGACCGTCGCCCTGGCCGCCACCCAGCCCCTGGTGGTGAATGCCTCCACCAAGCTCGTTGCACGCTGGTTCCCCGCGCGCGAACGCGCCACAGTCGTCGGTCTGGCCTTCGTGGCGCCGGTCCTCGGCGGCGCTCTCGGCTCGGGGCTGACCCCGGTCCTGGTTGAATCCCTTGGCTTTGCGCCGACCTACCGCGCCTATGCCATCGCGGCGGTCATCGCCGCAGCCCTGTTCCTGGTCTTCTCGCGAGAGCAGCCGCCGACGCCGGCAAGCTTCGAGCCGCGGGTAACCATCGGCGAAGGTTTCGGTGTTGTCCTGCGCAAACCCGAGTTCTACCTCCTGGGTGCGGCGTTCTTCCTGGCATTCGCCATTTGGGACGGTGTCGCCACCTGGGTCGAAGGCATCACCCGCGCCCGCGGCTTTGCCCCGGCCCAGGTGGGCGCCATTGGCGGGTTGCTCAGCCT